>SMFF01000004.1_pt1 | contig 304471 bp, 282 predicted proteins | sample 2456181 | NCBI WGS metagenome assembly SMFF01 (sample SAMN10132611, study PRJNA489261) | soil metagenome | isolation source: day120 antibiotic-loamy sand soil ammended with raw manure from dairy cow... | place: USA | collected 2015-04-01
GCAAAAAAAAGAAATCCACTTTCAACCTCCAACTTAATACCGATCAAAACCTACCCGTCATGTCGAAGCGGAAACATCTGCATGTTTGGTAATCAACCATATTATCCCGCTATGCTTTCACGCACCTCCGTCCATACGCTCAAATGTGGCCTTATAATTTACGACAGAAACAAACTGCGTGTTCGCACAAATGCAACATAGTAAATTATCCAGCCACGAGTTTTTTTTGTTTCTTTTTTTGTCGGCAAAAAAAAGAAATCCACTTTCAACCTCTAACTTAATACCGATCACAAACTAATACCTAACACCTTACAACATCTCAAATATCCCCGCTGCCCCTTGTCCTGTCCCCACACACATCGTCACCATTCCGTATTTCTGCTTTCTACGTTTCAGTTCGTTAAAAATCTGAACAGATAACTTCGCTCCTGTACAACCTAGCGGGTGCCCTAGAGAAATTGCTCCTCCATTTACATTAAGAATATCCTGATTTAAGCCTAATTCGCGAATCACTGCAAGCGACTGGGAAGCAAACGCTTCGTTCAGTTCAATTAAATCAATCTCCTCCAACTTCATCCCAGCCTGCTTCAAGGCTTTCGGAATAGCTTCAATCGGACCAATTCCCATAATCCGTGGCGGAACACCAGCGACGCTATAACTTACTAAACGCGCAATAGGCTCTACATTCAGCTCCTTTAACTTCGCTTCAGAAACTACTAAAACAAAAGCCGCTCCATCAGATGTCTGAGAAGAATTTCCCGCAGTAACACAACCACCAGCAGCGAATACAGGTTTTAAAGCAGCCAGGCGCTCAAGACTTGAGTCTGCCCGCGGTCCTTCATCTGTATCTACCACATATTCGCGAGTTTGGAGCTTCTTCCCATCTTCCAGATAGGTCTCTTTAACTGTTACCGGTACAATATCATCCTTAAACCTGCCATTCTTAATCGCATCTAATGCTCGCTGATGCGATTGCAACGAAAACTGGTCTTGATCTTCTCTACTCACCTTATATTCTTTGGCAACAGCTTCAGCCGTTAAACCCATCCCCCAATACCATTCCGGGTGCTCTTTCGCAATCCGAGGATTGGGAGCAATTTTCCAACCGCCAAAAGGCATTCCGGACATCACCTCCACTCCACCAGCAATAATCACGTCCGCCATTCCAGCTTTAATTTTTGCCACAGCAGTAGCAATGGTCTCCAAGCCTGATGCACAATAACGATTGACGGTAACACCTGGTACTTTATCAGTATCCAAGCCCATTAAAGAAATCATTCTACCAATATTAAGTCCCTGTTCCCCTTCTGGTGTTGCGTTTCCAACAATCACGTCATCAATTTCTTCCACATCCAAATTCGGTACAGACGCCAGTAAATGTTTAATTACATCCGTCGCTAAATCATCCGCTCTTGTAAACCGAAACGCTCCACGAGGTGCTTTTCCAACTGCTGTTCTATATCCTGCTATAATATATGCTTCCATATTCTTAATTTCTTAAAGGTTTACCCTTGGTTAACATGAACTGAATCCTCTCCAACGTCTTCTTTTGTCCCACGAGAGATAAAAACTCTTTGCGCTCAAGGTCTAGAAGATATTGTTCAGATACTTCCGTCGGACTAGATAAATCTCCTCCACACATCACCCAACCCAGTTTTTCGGAGATTAATTTATCATGTTCAGAAATGTAATTTCCTGCAAGCATAGAATTCGCACCTGCATATACAATTCCTAATCCCTGATTTCCTAATACTTTTATATCCTTCCTGCGAACGGGTTGTGTATAGCCTTCAGCTAATTCTACAGCTTTTTCTTTCGCATCAGCAATCAGTCTACTTCTATTCATGGTGATAGCAAACTTCCCTTCTTGTAAATATCCTAACTCAAAAGCTTCTTGAGCTGAAGTAGATACTTTCGCCTGCCCGATCGTCAAAAAACGTTCTCTCAAAACATTCTGATCAATATTCCGCGCATCATATTCATCTGAAGCGCGCAGAGCAAACTCCTTTGAACCGCCGCCACCCGGAATTACCCCCACGCCAAATTCAACCAATCCCATATACGTTTCCGCATGAAGCTGAACGAAATCAGCATGCATAGAAAACTCACAACCTCCGCCTAAAGTAAGATTAAACGGAGCTACAACAACAGGGATAGAAGAATAACGGAGACGCATAGACGTATCTTGGAACATTTTAACCGCTATATTAAGCTCGTCATATTCCTGCTCAACAGCCAACATAAAGATCATTCCAATATTAGCGCCCGCTGAAAAGTTAGCACCATCATTCGCAATAACCAAACCTTTGTATTCTTTTTCAGCCAGATCAATTGCTTTATTAATCCCCTGAATTACATCACCGCCAATGGTATTCATTTTAGTGTGGATCTCCGCGTTTAATATTCCATCACCTAGGTCAATAATGCTAACTCCACTGTTTTTCCAAAGGGTATTTTTATCCCTGATATTATCTAAAACGATATATTCATTTGCACCAGGAATGACTTTATAGGTTTTAGTTGGAATGTCGTAATACTGTTTAACCCCTTCTTCCACCTTGTAAAAACTTCCATTTCCAGCTTCCAGCATTTCATATACCCAAGAAGCCACTTTGCCATTTTGCCCGGGTAACAACTTTTCAGCAGATTCTATATTCTTTACCGTCTCCTTCACGCCAAGGGCATCCCAAATTTCAAAGGGCCCTAATTCCCATCCAAATCCCGCTCTCATCGCATCATCAATCCGATAAAGCTCATCCGATATTTCCGGAATTCGATGTGACGCGTATTCAAATAAAGGATAGTTTGTCGCACGAAACAATTCTGCAGCTTTATCCTTTCCACTTTCGAAAACTTTCATGCGCTGACGAATATTATCAACAGGTTTAGTAGTTTCTAAGGTTGCCGACTTCACTTTCTCTTGGACACGGTACTCTAATGTCGTTAGATCAAGGGCCAATATCTCGCTTTTCCCATCTTCCCCTTTTACCTTCTTATAAAAACCTTGTTGCGATTTCTCTCCCAACCAACCATTATCAACCATTTTCTGAACATAAGCCGGAAGATTAAAAACCTCCCTTGCTTCATCTTCTTTTGCATTCTCATAAAGTCCTTTAGCAACATTCACTAAAGTATCCAACCCTACAACATCCGCAGTTCTGAATGTAGCAGACTTCGGTCTTCCTAAGGCAGGTCCGGTAAACTTATCAACCTCTTCCACACTCAAATCCAACTTCTCAACTAAATGAGTTAAAGCTAGCATGGCATAAACTCCAATCCTATTTCCAATAAAAGCGGGGGTATCTTTACAGAGTACGGTTGTTTTTCCTAAAAACTTATCGCCGTAATGCATCAAGAAGTCAACAATCTCTGGTTTCGTATCTTGCGTAGGGATAATTTCCAAAAGTCTTAAATAGCGCGGCGGATTAAAGAAATGCGTTCCACAGAAATGAGCCCTAAAATCTTCCGACCTTCCTTCTGCCATAAGATGGATAGGAATACCAGAAGTATTAGAAGTAATTAAAGTACCTGGTTTACGAAACTGTTCAACTTTTTCGAAAAGCTGCTTCTTAATATCCAATCGTTCTATTACAACTTCAATAACCCAATCAGCACTAGCAATGTCTTTTAGATTGTCCTCAAAGTTTCCTGTTTTGATCAGATTTAGAACTTTCTTACTATAAATTGGAGACGGATTTGATTTTACCACCGAAGCCAAATGCTGATTCACAATCCTATTCTTTACTATAGGATTGTTGATATCAAATCGTCTCTTTTCTTCATCTGGCATTAAACTATTTGGCATAATGTCAAGCAAAAGTACTTCAACCCCAATATTGGCAAAGTGACAGGCTATTCTAGACCCCATCACCCCCGAACCTAAAACTGCTACTTTCCTAATACTTCTATTCATGTTTTTCATCAGATTAATCTGTTTTTAAGTGGTGATGAAGCTATCATGAGTGAACTATTCAACTCGACTTGTGAATGCTGTGAACTCATAATGGTTTCATCAGAATGATTCCTTTCTTTCTAATGCATATTGCTGAGCAAGTTTGTTTATTTTTTGCAACATCTCCGCCATGCGAATACGCTCCCTTTCCGTAAAGTTTTGAACTAGAAATTCATTGAAGTCTTTAACAACCTGTACGGCAAGTACTCTTTTCTCTACCCCTAAATCGGTTAGAAAAACTTTTACTGAACGCTTATCCAACATATCAGCCTCTCTATAGATAAGGCCCTGCTTTTCCATACTGCTTAATATCCGAGATAAGCTAGTGGAACGAACCCCTAAAAGATTGGCTATTTGTGAAACGGCTGTGCCCTCCTTTAAAATATTTATCAGAACATAGCCAGACGCCTGTGTCATCCCGAATTTTGAAGCTTCTTGGTTATAAGCATTCACGACAGACTGCCAGGCTGCCTTTAAGTAATAATCGATCGTATTTTCTTGAGCCATATTTATTATGCGTGCATAGCAAATTTACTATTTAATGTTTTAGTTTCCAAAGAATTTAGTCTTATTTTTTTCTTAGTTCACAAACGTCAACGTCCCAGAAAAAGTTATGCCCATATTCAGTTATTTATCCGCCTCAAAGACATATCAATCCTACAGTAAGATCGTACAAGCTGTTATTCCTACAGCTGCAATAGTCACACAAACACTAGATAAACAGCAACTTACCCAAGTCCTAAACATCCACATAATTAGATTTTTTTTGAACTGGATTTTGTTAATTTTTTTGATTAAACTTGGATGCTCTCATAATAAAGAGAATGCATAAGTTATTAAACACTAAATTGTATCTAATTTTTAAATATCGTGCGATTAAAAAAAGTTGAAAGCATAGCAGGAATTAGCGCTACAGACTTTGTCTCAAATTACCTAAACGGTGGGAAACCGGTAATTCTTAAAGATTTCATTAAACCAGATAGTCCAGCGATGAAACACTGGAACTATTCTTATTTCAAAGAAATAGCCGGTGATCATACTGTTGAACTCCATGGCAGCGAAGACAATTCGTTAGATCGAGCGGCAAGTGCCCCAATAAAGAAAATGAAGTTTGGAGAATACCTAGATTTTATTGAAAATAACCCTACCGACTTGCGTATTTTTCTATTCAATTTGTTGAAGTTGAAACCTGAGCTTATTAAAGACATTCATTACAACGATGTCACGGGCGGGAAGGTAATAAAATGGTTGCCTTATTTGTTTTTTGGTGGAGAAGGCTCAAGTACTAGAAATCACTTTGACATTGACATGTCCCATGTATTTCTATCTCAATTTAAAGGAGTAAAAAAGATATGGTTATTCCCTCTAAATCAATCTGACTACCTATATAAATTGCCATATAATTTTCACAGTTCTGCAAATCTTAAGAATCCTGATTATGATAAATTCCCAGCATTAAAGTATTTATCAGGCTTTGAGGCAGAAATTAAAGAAGGGGAAACCCTGTTTATGCCTTCGGGGTTTTGGCACTATATTCAATACGTTACTGAGGGATACTCTGTTAGTGTAAGAGCGCTTCCTACAAAACCGATAGATCGTTGGCGCGGATTTAGAAATCTGGTGATCACACGCAATTTCGATAATACTATGCGAAGAGTATTTAAAGATCGTTGGTTTCAATACAAAGTTGAGAAAGCGAATAAAAAAGCGAATACGGCACTAAAAAAAGAAAAATTAATTTAAAATTAAAGAAAATTAAAATGCAAGAAATAAAAGAAGCTCTATTAGAGACTTGTGTAGAGTATGTAAAAGAAAGGATAAATACTGCTGAATCAGCTTTAGCAGATAATCGAGCTGGACTGGAAGATGATTCAAAAAGCAGTGCGGGCGATAAATATGAAACTTCAAGAGAGATCGTTCAGCAAGAAGTCATTCGCAATGAACTCCTACTGACAGAGGCACGGTCAATGGAAGTAATATTGTCGAAAATAAATATTAATCAAAATTTTAGCACCATTCAGAACGGTAGCTTAGCCATTACCAATCATGGAAGTTTTTTCTTTGCGATTGCGATCGGGAAAGTAGAATTAAACAAAAGAGATTACTTTATCATTTCAATCGGATCTCCTTTAGGACAAGCATTTAGAGACAAATCGGCTGGAGAAAAGATTAGCTTTAACGGTACAACCTATCAAATAAAAGAGGTGCATTAAGAATAACATGGCAAAAAAAGAATCTCTCTTCTATTCGTTGTTTGCATCAGCAAGTAACGAATAGAAGTGTAAAGCCTATTGAAATAAAAATCTTAAAATGATTTTTTTCTCTACTTTTGCTAGATGTCAAATTCAATCAACCTAAAATCTTTCCAAGAGTTTTTAAAGTCTGGATCAGCAGGCGGCTTAATCCTTCTGTTATGTGTAGTCGTTTCCTTATTGATAGCAAACTCATCGATAGGACCGGCCTTTCAAAATCTTCTTGATTACAATATTGGATGGGAGTCTTTATCGATTGAATTAAGATACCCGATCATATCTTGGATTAACGATGGATTGATGGCCATCTTTTTTCTTCTAGTTGGTTTAGAGATCAAAAGGGAATTAGTGGAAGGAGAGTTATCCTCCTTCAAACAGGCTTCTTTGCCGATTATAGCTGCGTTGGGAGGCGTGATCTTTCCTGCACTAATCTATTATACCTTTAATAACGGGTTAGAAACGCAATCAGGTTGGGCCATTCCTATGGCGACCGACATCGCTTTCGCTTTGGCTGTGATTAGCATTTTAGGAAAAAGCGTTCCTACTTCATTAAAAATACTTTTAGCGGCTTTAGCAATTGTGGACGATTTAATGGCTATTCTAGTTATCGCCACGTTCTATTCCACATCTTTGCATTTCACCTACCTTTTGTATGCTGGAGGCATTTTCGCTTTATTGATCGCCTTTAATCGGCTAGGTGTAAAGAACATCGCTTTTTACATAATACCTGGCGTTTTTATCTGGTATTTTATACATCATTCAGGTATTCATGCTACAATTGCAGGTGTATTAGTAGCCATTACTTTACCTACCACACCTGATGCTAAAGAATCTCCTTTAGAGAAATTGGAACATCTATTGGTCAGGCCAGTGAATTTTTTAATAATGCCTTTATTCGCATTAGCCAATACAAATATTAAGTTCGAGAGTGCGATGGTAGATGGCCTTTTCACACCTTTAGGAATGGGCATCATACTAGGTTTATTCATAGGAAAACCAGTCGGCATTTTCATCGCTTCATGGCTTTCTATAAAATCTGGTTTCAGTAAAATGCCTGACAAGGCGGGATGGTCTCAAATTGTTGGTGTAGGAATGGTTGCAGGAATCGGCTTTACCATGTCGATCTTTATTTCACTTCTCTCATTCACAAGCGCTGAATTACTGGTCGAAGCCAAGTTCTCTATTTTAGTAGCATCGCTTCTATCGGGAATTATGGGGTCTTTATTGCTAAAAACAATACATAAAAGGAAGAAGGTATAAAGAACAAGATTCGGAGAAACAGGGATTCCTGATCACTTAATTTCACGCCTCAACCCCTCTTTATCAAGTGTCTCATCAATTAATACCGGTCTAGCTTTATTGTTCATTTCATCAAAGCCTTTGACCTCCTCTAGCATATTCAAAACGCTATAGGTGGAAATTCGACCCGTTGTCGCCATAGATGGATCAATTTGCTCAAGGGCCGCTTTAACTAAAGGGTCGTTTTTGTCGCCTAATGGTCTCAATAGATACCCTTCGTCACTTTCAATAGTAGGCGGAAGTCCCTCATGATAATCGCCAAAATGATCAGCATTCGCAATTTTTAGAACAATAGGCTGCATTGCCCATTCTATTCGCTCATCCTCATCTATATTTTTTCGCTCATCCTTTATTGTAATTGAGCCTTCATTCTTGCCCCTGGTGGTTTTACCAATATGTAGGACATCCATATAAGGTCTAAGGTTATTGATCACCATTTCACTTGCAGACGCAGAGTTGTATGTGGCCAAGACAAATACTCTTGGTAAGTTCAAATTCGTAGTTGGAATTCTTTCATTCCAAACAGGAAATTTCGAAAAAAGATTTTTAAACCTGTACGCACTACCAAAGAGATCATTTAGATCATCGTTCCACTGATATTCTACATATACCTTATTCTCATTATAGTTCTGCATAATCAAAGCAGAAAGTAAGGCAGAGACGTTGATTGAGCCTCCCAAATTATAGCGAAGATCCAAAATCAAATCTTGTACCCCGTTGCCTTTAAAGTATTGAAAAGCTTCAAACAAATCGTCACTATGCACCCTATCATCGGTATCGCTCAAAAAGCGATTATAAAACAAATAACCTACTTTCTTTCCCGACTCGGTGGTAAGGGTATTGTATAAATAAACTGCTGGCTCGCTTATCTTAGCAGATGCCAAATCAACTTTAGTTGTTTCTTTAAAAACGTTCCCTTCTAATTCGGCCAATTGAATACTAAAGCCCACGCCTTTATGGTAAGGGTCCAGTATGGTATTATAATCGGCGACTGTCATTCTTTTCTCATTCACCTTGGTGAAAAACATTCCCCTTTCAATACCAGCGAGATCTGCAGGAGACTTCGGTATTACGTAGCGAACATACCCAATGACTATATTGCCATCCCTTACTACACCAATATTCAAACCAGTGGCAGTAGAAACACCTGCTAAGCCATCCTTCAGATTTTCAGCTTTATCTATCCACGAATACCGATCATTTTCATTTAAAATAGTTTTAAAAAACACTTCGGGCTCCAAATTAAAAGTCAATGAGCCATTTGTAGGGATAGTCTTGTTCCAATAATACCAGAAACGCATTTCTTCCGTTACCCACGTGTTGATTTTTACAAGCTTCTTATCATCGATGCCCGGTTCAATTCGCGGTTCTTTTTTACACGATGGCGCCAGCAAAATAAACGTGACAAGAATGGTAAATAATACACCCTTTTTAAATATATTTTCACTCATATAAAAGTTCCATTTGACAAAGCAAGATAGAACTTTTTACCCACATAGAAACATAGCTTATGGGTAATGGATGAAAAAGCTTAACATTCGGGCAAACTCAAAGGGATATTCACCGCTAACCCTCCATCAGAAGTTTCCTTGTATTTTGAGTTCATGTCTAGTGCGGTATCCCACATCGTTTTAACCACGTTATCGAGACTAACGATGGTCTTATCAGGATTTGTTTGCATGGCTAACTGAGCCGCCGTAATGGCCTTAATCGCTCCCATGGTATTCCGCTCAATACAGGGAATCTGCACCAAACCTCCAATCGGATCGCATGTCATTCCAAGATGGTGCTCCATTGCAATTTCTGCGGCAACAAGAACCTGCTTTTGAGAACCACCTAAGCATTCAGTCAGAGCAGCCGCAGCCATAGCTGACGACACGCCGATTTCTGCTTGGCAGCCTCCCATTGCAGCAGACAATGTGGACCCTTTTTTAAATATACTTCCGATCTCAGCTGCAGTTGCTAAAAACTGGATAATTCGATCTTCGTCGATATCTTCATGAAAAATTTGGTAATAATGCAATACCGCAGGAATTACGCCAGCCGCACCATTTGTGGGTGCCGTGACCACTCGTCCAAAGGATGCGTTTTCCTCATTCACGGCGAGAGCAAAACAACTTACCCAGTCTAAAGTGTATTTGAAGTCATTGCCTCCCGCACGAATCGCCTTCAACCAACTTTGATAATCAGTATAACTTCTGCCATTTAAGAGCTTCGTATTGATTTTCTGAGCCCTTCGCACAACATTTAGCCCCCCTGGTAAGACACCCTCGGTGTGACAACCTCGGTATGTACATTCAGACATGATTTTATAAATTCCAAGTAAGCCTTCACGTGTTTCTTTCTCTGTGCGCCATGCTGTTTCGTTTTCCAAAACAACTTCAGAAATCTTTAACCCTGTACGCTTACACCAACCCTGTAATTCGGAGGCATTTTCTATAGGAAAAGGCAAATCGATATGCTCTTTCTGATCATCACTTTCATTTTCCTGCATGACGAATCCGCCACCAATAGAATAATAGGTTTCCGAAATTGCCTTTCCTGTAGAAAGAAAAGCTTGAAACGTCAGGGCATTGGGATGAAAAGGTAAGCTTTCATTGACGAGAAATACGATATCATCACGATAAGAAAATGCAATATTTTTTTTTCCTGCTAAACATATCTCACCCTTTTCTTTAATTCTATTAATGATAGGCACAATTTGATTTACATCGACAGTGACTGGGTCTTCCCCGTCAAGTCCGAGTGCGACCGCAATATCGGTGCCATGCCCCACTCCCGTCTTCGCAAGGGACCCGTATAAATTAACTTTTATTCCTTCGACTTTCTCGAGCAGGCCGTTATCCTCCAATTTCCTTATAAATCGTTGAGCTGCACGCCAAGGTCCCAACGTATGCGAACTGGAAGGACCAACGCCAATTTTCAAGATGTCGAAAACAGATATTTGTTCTTTCATAACTTTTAGAGCCGTTTAGGAAAGCCCTTATAAATGGTTAATCCAAAGGATGATAACATAATACAAAATTATGGATTAATAAAGGAAATCCACCAAGGCCTATATTAATTAAAAGTCACCATTTCACTGAAATTAAATGGCAAAACAGTTATATCGTATTATGGGTGAATCCGTACTGACTGCGCGTTTCATGGTTAAAATGGGCACTCAGGCCACACTTACAACGAATTAAACAGGATAGGAAGGTCATTCATTGTATACTTTGAAAACAGTCTATCTTATTTCCTATCAATTTGATTAGCTTTGCGCTATTGCCAACCTTAATTATTTTTAAATAATGGACCCTGTATTTTTATTAGAAATGGTCAAAATGAGAATGCCTTTTGGAAAATACAAAGGATGGTTTATTTGTGATCTTCCGGAGTCCTATTTGGTATGGTTTAATCGCCAGGGTTTTCCAACTGGAAAATTGGGTCTACAATTGCAGACCATGTATGAAATTAGACTTAATGGCTTGGAGTATCTATTAAAACCAATTAAAGAAGGCAAATTCAACCTATAAAACCAATAAAATAGGGCTGATTAATAAGTGAATTGATAAAACAAATGGACGGCAAAAACAGAAAAGATATTTATCCAGGATTGGAAGTAATGATCATCCTTAAAAAGGATCAACGGTCAGGAAAATTAACCCAAGGGATTGTTAAAGACTTATTAACATCGTCGCCCTTTCATTCTCGAGGAATAAAAGTGCGCTTAGAAGATGGCCAGGTAGGTCGAGTTGCCGAAATTGTAGAAGAGGATTAAACCTGCACCTTTGGTATGGTTGAGCTATTTCCGTCTCGGTTTGCTACATAATGTGGTGATGTGATTTCAATGTTCTTAGCAGCCAATACATCTTGAATATGCTGATTCAATAAAGATAGTATTACACCCTCTTTATTGGGATCTGCCACATACACACAAAGCATATAACTCGCATAAAAATCATCTAAGCTTGTCTGTAAGACAAAAGGTGAGGGTGTTTTTAAAACAAATTCAACTTTTGATGCTGCTTCTAAAAGTGAGTCATGTACTTTCTTCCATGGTACATCATAACCTACCCCTACAGATACATGCAGAACAATACCCGTTTCTGAAAAAGTAGAATAATTGGTTGTATTTCCAGTAAGGATGGCAGAGTTTGGAATGGTAATTTCTTCATTTAAAATAGTTCTCAAACGGGTTACCAAAAGTGTCTTTTCGATCACCACACCAGTCACATTACCGGTTTTTATCTTATCCCCAAGGACGAATGGCCGCATATAAGTAATCACTAGACCGGCTACCATATTGGCAATTGCCGATGATGAACCTAGAGAGAATAATATCCCTACAAAAACTGAAACGCCTCTAAAAATATCAGATTTGGAGCCCGGCAATAAAGGAAAAATAAGAATCAACGTGAAAGCGTACAACAAGAACTTAACGATGCTGAAAGTAGGCATTGCCCAGTCTCTATGAAAACCGTTGATTTTTAATTTACCATTATCGATTTCCCTAAAGATGTACTTGACCATCCGGATGAAATATTTCATTACGAAACAGATGATCAGGATTGTAATTAGATCAGGGAAATAGTTCCATATTGATATAAACAAGCTTTTAAAAGGCGCCCATACAATTGCAAAAAGTCGCTCTGCCCAGCTATGAGTGAAAGGGAAGACACTGAAGACGAGTGGCAGGGTGAGGAATAACAACAAAATTATAAGGACCCATTTGATAATGTCTAAAGCTGAAAGTACCAATCGCAAGCCCTGATGGGAAGAAAACAGGGTATAATCTTTAATGGTTACATCTTTAATCAGCTTGTTCTTTTGAGCAATGATTAAACGCTCAGCATATCGATATAATCTTCCGATTCCATAGATCAATAAACCAATCAAAGAGGTAATGAGCAATACTAAGCCAATGCGTGTTAGCATTACTGAAAAACTTTTATCCCTGCGCTCTTTGATGATAGCATCTTTAATTCTCTGTTGGTAATCTTTAGCGATTTCCAACTTTGAGCGTCCTTCCCACTGGGCATCCATATCGGAAATGCTGGTGATAATCATATCGTTGTACACAATATCAACAGTATAATCAGATTCATCTAATAAAATGGAATCTAGATTTAAGAAGTCATCTTTATAAAGTGCCTGAACTTTTCTCGTGAAATTAGCAGCCCGCTCAGCTGGTCTTGAAGATCCAGATTTAATATAAAAAGTGAGTAAGGTATCGGTGAAGGGAACAACAGGGTAGCCTACTAAAGTTTCCCTCAAAGAGTCGATTTGCCGTTTCTCAGCTATCCTCCTCAATGAATCTTTATTTGCAAGCTGCAGAAGATCAAGTTGGAGCCTATTCTTTTCCAAACTATTGCTTTCTCTTAGTTGATCTATTTGTCTCTGCAGCTCAACCTTTTGCAATGAATCCAAAATTCTCCGCTCAATGGATTCTTTTATTAAATCTTGGAATTTATTTTCGCTTAAGGAATCAGTTTGGATGGTCGAAGTGTCCTGTGGTGGATTTTCTTGCAGCGCGAACGCGCTTAAAGAAAGCTTAATAAAAATTAAAATAACTAAACTAATCCTTAATATCATAAAGTAAATATTTTTAGTTCTTTTCTTAAAAATAAATTTCGCTCTCAAGATATGTTAAAAAAAAGAATAAAAAAGGATAAATGGAAATATCCTACAGAAAAGAAAAACTTAATATTGGTTAGTTGCCAACATGACCAATGTGCAAGCTTCAATTGCTTCAATCCCTGCTTTTTCTGCCATTTCATATAGCTCTCTATTCTCCGCTCCGGGATTAAATATCAATCGTTTAGGCTTAGTTTTTAAAATATAATCATAGTATTCTGGTTGGTGACTTTTACCGACATATAGCGTTATGGTATGAATATCCGGATAGATTTCATTGGCTTTTTCAATTTCCACTCCTGCAACTTCACCTTTTTTGATTCCAATATTCACTATTTTGTGCCCAGTATTTACTAATCTAAAGGCCGCCTTATGGGAGTATCGCGAGCTATTTGGAGAAGCTCCAATAATTAATGTACGTTTCATAAAAAAGAATTAAGTGACTATACCTTAACAAATTTAACAATTTATATTTTATGAAATTGCATTAACGCAATTCATCCCATCAATGGCTGCAGAAATAATTCCTCCAGCATATCCTGCACCTTCGGCGCAAGGGAATAGACCCTCCACCTGTAGATGCTGGAGCGTTTTCGGATCTCTAGGTATTCTAATTGGTGAAGACGTTCTGGATTCGACACCTACAAGAATAGCCTCATTGCTGAAATAACCTTTCATTTTTTTTCCAAATAATGGCAATGCCAATTTTAAAGATTGACTTATAAAATCAGGCAAAATTTCATCTAAATTGATGCTTTTAGTCCCGGGCATATAAGAATTAATGGGAAGGGTAGTTGAGGTTTTCCCATTTATAAAATCTATCATTCTTTGTGCGGGGGCAACTTGATTACCTCCGCCTGCAACAAAGGCATTTTGCTCTATTTTGCGCTGAAAATCGAGTAATGCGAAAGGGTTCTCATTAGAAGAATCAATATCTTCTAAATTTACTTGCACTACAGTACCGGAGTTTGCGTATGGATTGTTTCTTTTGGACGGAGACCATCCATTGACAACGATCTCCCCTTCCGCTGTAGCACAAGGAGCAATAATTCCTCCGGGACACATACAAAAAGAAAACACTCCGCGGCCTTTTACCTGCTCCACTAAACTATAATAGGCTGGTGGCAAAAATTCGCTTCGCACTTCACAGTGGTATTGTGCGCGGTCAATCACTTCTTGCGGATGCTCAATGCGTACACCTAGAGCAAATCCCTTTGCCTCAAGTGCCCAGCCCTTGTGATGAAATAACTCGTAGATATCCCGAGCGGAATGGCCGGTGGCAACGATAACGCTCTCAGCAGCGATAGACTCACCCGACAACAGCTTCACGCCATTTACTTTCCCGAACCCACTTCGGATATCGACGACCGTTTTGTTAAAATGCACTTCACCGCCCTTTTCTATAATGGTATTTCGGATAGCGGCAATGATATGAGGTAATTTATTGGTACCAATATGGGGACGAGCATCGACGAGAATATCCTCTGTCGCGCCGTGGTCAACAAATAGCTGCAATACCTTTTGCACGTCACCTCTCTTATTTGATCGGGTATACAACTTCCCATCTGAATAGGTCCCAGCGCCTCCTTCTCCAAAACAGTAATTGGAGTCGGGATTAACAATTCCTAATTTATTTAAGTTTGCCAGGTCCCGGCGTCGGGTCTGCACGTCCTTCCCTCTCTCTATGACTATCGGTTTTAGTCCGTTTTCAATACATTGAAGGGCCGCAAAAAGGCCAGCTGGGCCCGCTCCAATAATAATTACAGGTTTTTTGTCTGACACATTGCCATACTCGATCTGAGGCTTGTCATGAATCGGTTTCTCGTCAATAGATACAACTACCGAAATTCTATATACAACTTGTTTACTACGTGCATCTATGGATCTTTTTCTTATTATTACCCCTTGAATACGCTCAAAGTCAATATTTAACTTATTTGCACATTCCTGTTTAATAAAATGTAAATCTTTTATTTTTTCAGGAATAACAGCAAGTTGGATTTCTTTTTGCATATTTATATTGAAGTTTTTTACTTAATAAAGTAACAAAGGTATAAATTTGCGGTCTATGTTTTGTAGACAGTACTAATTAAAAATAAAGATGAAAAGACTATTATTTGGATTAATTGGCCTATTTGTGATGGGCTCATTAAGTTCATGTGGTTATAACACGATGGTGAAACAGGATGAAAATGTGAAGTCAAGATGGGCTCAAGTTGAAAATGCTTATCAACGGCGCGCAGACTTAATTCCCAACTTGGTAAATACCGTTATGGGAGCTGCAAATTTCGAAAAAGAAACACTAACACAGGTTGTGGAAGCAAGGGCAAAAGCAACTTCAGTGGTAGTAGATCCTAACAACCTAAGCCCGGAATCAATTGCTCAGTACCAAGAGGCGCAGGGCGAACTAACTAGTTCATTAAGTAGGCTATTAGTAACCGTAGAAGCGTACCCTGACTTAAAAGCTAGCCAGAGCTTTTTAGAACTGCAAGCCCAGCTGGAGGGGACGGAAAATCGCATTTCAGTTGAAAGACGTGCTTTCAATGAGGCTACACAAGAGTATAACTCAACAGTTCGCAGTTTTCCAAATAACATCATGGCTGGAATTTTCGGCTTTAAAGAGAAAGGCTACTTTACTGCCGATGCAGGAGCTGATAAAGTGCCTGAAGTACAATTTTAACTAGTTTGCTTTGGTGATGGAAAACGAAGAGAAGAAAGAAATATTTAGCAGTTCAGAACAACATGAACTAAGCCATGCGATTACTTTGGCAGAAAATCACACATCCGGGGAGATTCAGGTATGCGTGGAATATAACTGTGAAGGAGAGCCATTCGAGCGTGCAAAATATTTTTTCGAGAAACTGGGTATGGACAAAACGGCGCTCAAAAACGGAGTGTTGTTTTATGTTGCCGTCGATGATCATAAATTTGCGATCATTGGAGACAAAGGGATTGATTCCAAAGTTCCAAAAGACTTCTGGGAAGAAATAAAAGAAGCCATGCGGTCCCACTTCTCCTCCCACCAACTTGTCAAAGGTCTACTCGTAGGGATTGACATGGCTGGGAAACAATTAAAACATTATTTCCCTGTAGCTGATGATGACATCAATGAATTACCTAACGACGTAATTCAATTTTAACAAATCAATGAGAATTTCCACATTTTTCAACATTTTTACGTTTTTTATTTTATCAATTAACCTTGCTTTTGCCCAAGATTTCCCCGCCAAACCTAACCGCTTAGTCAACGATTATACCGGCACTTTAAACGCACAACAGGTTCAATCTTTAGAACAAAAGCTTGTCTCTTTTGATGATTCAACTTCGACCCAAATCGCGGTTGTTCTGATTAAATCATTGGGTCCCTATGACGTCGCGGATTATGGCGTGCGACTAGCACAGAAATGGGGAATTGGTGGTAAAGAAAATAACAATGGAATATTACTTTTAGCTTCTTTGGGAGATCGTAAAGTAACGATCCAAACTGGTTATGGACTTGAAGGTGCGGTACCCGATGCCATTGCATTTAGAATTATCAACGAGGATATAAAACCTGCTTTCGGGCGTCAGGATTACTTTGACGGCTTGGACCAAGCAACGAATTCCTTGATGGCTTATACTACGGGAGAATACAAAGCCCAGCCTAAAAAAGATGTTAACAGTGATGGCATTCCGATGGGTGCAATTTTTATCATTATCATTGTATTATTCCTAGTGATCTCTAAAGGAGGAGGTGGTAAAGGTGGTGGTCAAGTTGTCGGCAGTAGAGGAAGTTCAAATCTTTTATGGTGGACATTGCTTAGTGGAATGGGCGGCGGTCATCGCGGTGGAGGATTCGGAGGCGGCGGCGGTCGATTTGGTGGAGGAAGAGGTGGAGGATTTGGCGGCTTTGGTGGGGGCGGTTTTGGCGGAGGGGGTGCAAGCGGGGGCTGGTAAGAAGCCATCAGATCTGCTCCTTAATGAAGAAGTAAACATAAGACTGAGATGTTAAAAAGAGATTCTTTAACTGCTCAAATGCAGCAATTAAGTCAGGTATTAGCAAAGGTTAAGAGATTAATTATTGAGGACAATGAACGTGAAGCAACCAAAATCGTCGTCTCTAACCTGTTAGATTATTATTTATTAGATAAAAACGATTTATTAAATTTTTCTGATGAGCAGTTTATTCAACTCTTAAAAGAAAAAGCATTTAAGCCTGAAGAAGTAAATATGCTTGCTTATTTTATCGATGAATACGCCGGTCTACAAGAGAAGCTATCAGACCAGCTGCTGCTATATCAAAAACTCATAAGAATTTTCGATTATTTAGAACGCGAACTATTATTTGTTTCTTTTGATCATATTGCAAGACGTTCCATCTTAGAACAGCAAATCAAAAAACAAGGTGATTAGTTCTATTAATTTCGCCGATTATAAAAGGAATCTTCGCTAATAAAATGGATGCAGGAATGATCCCCATTCCTTCGCTAAACAATACATCTCCTGCTCTGCCGTGTATATAGCATCCTAGCATAGACGCCTCCTCAGCCGTGTAGCCTTGTGCTAAGAAAGCAGCAATAATTCCAGTCAACACATCTCCCATCCCCCCACTAGCCATCGCTGGATTTCCGGTAGGATTTATACGCACTTGACCGCTAGGCAAAATAATAAAGGTGTAGCGATTTTTCAGAACGATAATAATGTTGTATTCTTTTGCTCTTTCTTTTGCCAGTTGAAGACGATCCCACCAAGTATCCGAATCTCCAAACAAACGATCGAACTCTTTCATGTGAGGGGTTAAAATTGAGTTTTCCGGAAGCTGTAATAGCAGTTCTTTATTTTGAGAAAGAAAATTCAAAGCGTCAGCATCCATTACTATAGGCTTTGTCTTCAAAGAAACAATTGTTTTTAACAGATTACTTCGCTCTCCTAAGCCCGGACCGATTGCAATGGCCGTAAATTCATCCCATCGCTCTTCAAGATTTTTTTCCTTCACAAACATAATTTCGGGACTTCTTATGTTCAAAGCCAGTTCTGAATCTTCTGGGATACAAGCGGTAGTTAATCCAGCGCCAGCTTGCAAACAAGCCTCTGAACAGAGCAAGCCCGCCCCTATTGTTCCGGCATTTCCTGTAATTACTAAAGCTTTCCCAAAAGTGCCTTTATGACTAAAAGAACTTCGTCTTTTATAAACTTTGGAAATATCAAATTCATCTAATAAATGGTAGTCTGAAGGCAAATCGGCGATATATTCCTCATCTAAACCGATATCTACAACGATAAATCGCTCAAGACCTTTCACTGACTCGGGAAAAAAGAAACTCAATTTCGGCAGGTGAAAAGTGATCACTTCTTTGGCCGCTAAAACGGGATAGTCGGCCGCCATTTCTTCTTCACTCGCCATCCCTGTTGGGATATCAATTGCAATCACACGTTTCTTTTGGCGGTTTATAAAGTTGACCAATCTCAACAGTTCACCGCCCAAAGGTCTATTCAAACCTATTCCAATCAATGCATCAATAATGATATTCTCATTGATAATCGGTAGTTCGTCTGCTTTCCAATAGGCTATGTGAACAGGCGTCTTTTCTAAAAGTTGTAGGTTTATTAAAAAGTCTGGACTTTCTTTGTTTTCGGATTTAAAGATTAATACTGAAACGTTCGAATTTCCAAGGCTTTGTAATATCCGAGCCACGGCCAAACCATCTCCACCATTATTTCCAGTTCCACATAAAATAAGGATTGACTCATTACGGGGCATTAAATTATAGAGCTCTGTTACAAAAGCCATTGCGGCTTGCTCCATTAATGTATGTGAAGAAATTTGAAACTTCTTTAATGTGGCAGCATCCACCTGATGTACTTGTGCAGCGCTAAGGATTTTTTGCATTCCCCCATTTATTAATGTCAACTTTATTTATAAAAATACACCCAGAATATAAAGCTACGATGTTTTTTTTGTATTTTACGACACTTTACTGAAAAATAAGTGTCTAGAAATCAAATAAATTCATTAAAATAAGGTAGCATGTCAACAGTTAGAGAATCCGATTTGATAGGCATCGGAAAAAAATATCAAATTCAGACGAGTTATGGGGATGACATGGTCATCGTCATCCATGATGATGGTAGGAGAGAAATTTACAGCTTCGATGATGAGGAAAACGAATCAAAGTGTGTCATGACCTTAAATGACGAAGAAGCCCGTCAAGTCGCTGGGATTATTGGTGGTCTTTCATATAAACCTAAAGCTATGGAAACGATTGAACTCGCCATAGATGACCTATTAATTGAGTGGTATAAAGTTCCAGCGGAGTCAGGTTCCGTAAAAAAAACTATAGGGGAACTCGAAGTTCGTAAAAAAACCGGAGCTTCCATTATTGCCGCGATTGAAGAAAACTCGACGATAATCAATCCAGGTCCCGAATATGAAATTCTGCCGGGTTCGACACTTATCGTTGCTGGAAAAAGGAACCAAATTAAGCTCTTAAAGAGGATATTAATAGATTGATAAGACACTAAACCAATACAGTATAATCGGAGGTACCCTCATACTATATGGAAGAATTAATTTTTGAAATTGGAGTCGCAGTTGGACTTGTAGCCATAGTTGGCTTACTATCCAACAAACTTAAACTTTCCGTTATCCCCTTTTTCATACTCATCGGTATGATCTTGGGTCAACATGCTCCCGATCTGGGATTAATAGACTTTCAATTCAAAGACAGTAAACCTTTTATTGACTTCATGGGTCGTCTAGGAATTTTATTCCTTCTGTTTTACTTAGGTTTAGAATTTTCCGTTGGCCGGCTAATGAAATCGGGGAAAGCCATTGTTACAGGAGGCTCGATTTATGTTGGTCTAAACTTCACATCTGGTTTATTAATGGGCTGGATGATGGGTCTTCCTTTTGCCGAGACAATGGTCATCTGTGGAATCATGACAAGTTCGTCCACCGTAATTGTGGCCAAAGTGCTTACAGACTTAAGGCGAACCGCAAATCCTGAAACTGAAGTAATTATGGGAATGATCATGTTTGATGATCTATTTATTGCGATGCATATTTCTTTTTTATCAGGCCTTGTATTGAGTAGTGGAGAATCCGTTTGGCATGTTGTCGGAACTTCTTTAATGGCCTTAGGTTTTATTCTATTTATCCTTATTATTGGAAGAAAGGTTGTACCAGCGCTCGACCGTTTATTAAATGTAAACTCTTCGGAGATATTCATTCTCATCATTTTTGCACTTCTATTCTTAACGGCTGGTTTTTCTGAAGTGATCAATGTTTCGGAAGCAATTGGAGCACTAATGGCTGGATTAGTATTAGCTGATTCAAAATATATTCGGCGGATTGATACCATGGTGTTACCGTATAAAGACTTTTTTGGAGCGATGTTCTTTTTTAGCTTCGGACTTTCCATAGATGCAGCAGAACTAGGCGGGGCTGTAAGTTGGGCAGTAATAGCAGCGCTCATTACAATTGCTGGAAACCTCGTATCGGGATATTTCGCTGCAAAAGCGTCGGGAGTCAAGAAAAGAGCATCTTTCGACATCGGATTCACGTTAGCCGCCCGCGGAGAGTTTTCTATTATTATGGCGAACATCGGAAAAGCTGGTGGATTAAACCCAATCATTCAATCTTTTGTTGTGGTTTATGTTCTTATCCTTTCGATCGTTGCACCTCTTCTAACCAAAGAATCAAGGGAAATTTGGTACTTCACATTTGGAAGAAAGGAAGGAAAAGTACCAAAAAAGCCCGTAAAACGACTTTCTGATTTAGAGAAAGATATACATTCATAAAAAGAGGATGATTTTACAAGAATCGGAATTTCAAAGCCTTGTACAAGTTACTGCTTTAGGTAGAAGCTATCCCCTTATACGCTTATAGAGCTTCACGGCAAGCATCAGCATCAGCGAAAAAAGCACTAACCCAACCAGCCCGTAGATCCAATTGGTTGCACTTTTCAAGACCACAATAAACACAATAGCGAATAGTATCACCGTTGCTAATTCGTTCCAAAGACGCAACTGAGTCGAAGACCAAGTATTATTCTCTTGCTTCAATCGAAACAAGATGCGTTGACACATGAAATGATAGATAAGTAGTCCTAATACAAAAACCAACTTTACCTGCATCCAAGGGGCCTGAATAAGCCCAGGAGATACATAAAGCATGGTGAGCCCAGCCAGTACAGTAAGATACATGGAGGGGGTAGTAATGATCCACCAGAGCTTGCTCTCCATGATCATAAACTGGTGGTGAAGTATACTGTATTCAGGTTCGCCCTTTAGCTTTGCTTCGGTGTGATAGATAAAAAGCCGGACTATATAAAACAGTCCGGCCATCCAGCAAATGACAAAGATGATATGAATCGCTTTCGCGTATAGGTATATCATGTCTAAAGCATTAAGCTATTTCAAAATTAATAACGGAAATCTTTGATCATGTCCACAGCATATTTCACGTTATCGAAAGGCAGATCGGGCATAATGCCATGACCTAGGTTAAAAATAAATCCTTCTTCACCGCGCATACGTTCAAAGATATGCAAAATACGCTTTTTAATTTCTGCCTTATTTCCATAAAATACGCTTGGGTCCAAGTTACCTTGAATCGCCATTCCTTTTGGAAGGGTATCTTTTACATTCCGAATATCGGCGTTCCAATCGATAGAAATCACATCGGGCTTCGTTTCGATCATTAAAGGGGCAAATACAGATGCTCCCTTGCAGAAACTGATTACAGGTACTCCTTTTCTATTCAAATTGGAAATGATCTGATTATTGTACTGGTGAGAAAACTCTTTATAATCCTCCCATGATAGCGCATTTGCCCAGCTATCAAAAAGCTGAACGGCATTTACACCTGCAGCAATTTGCATATTCAGATAATGGGTTGTTACTTCAGTAATCTTACTTAGTAAGCGGTGGGCCAATTCGGGATGGTTTAAGAATAGTATTTTAGTATGTTTAAAGGTTTTACTAGAGCCTCCTTCTACCAAATAGCTCAACACGGTGAACGGTGCTCCTGCAAAACCAATCAACGGTGTATTTTTTCCATCTAAACGCTGTTGGATTACTTTGATAGCATCGGCTACATATTGTAAGCGATCTAATACATCCACTTCCAATGCCTCTACATCGGCTTCTGTTCTAACTGGATTGGCAAAACGTGGGCCAACTCCCTGTTCGAAACTTAATTGCCCTCCCATCGCCTCTCCTACTACTAGGATATCGCAAAATAATATGGCTGCATCAATACCTAATAAGTCCACTGGAAGCATGGTGACATCCGCCGCGATCTCCGGCGTTTTACACATTTCAAGAAAAGAATATTTGTTTTTGATCTCCCAATATTCCTTCATAAATCTTCCTGCTTGACGCATCATCCACACGGGTGGTCTCTCTGTCGGCTGCGAGAATGCAGCACGCATAAATAAACTGTTTTCTACGTTCACGATTCTTTTGGTATTTCGTTTTCTATTTTATTAATAATTTGCGCTATCCTTGAACTCACTTCAAGCTCGGACGCTCTTGCCAAATATGCTCGAACGCGCTCATAGTCCTTTTTTCTTAAATTAATGTTGGCTAAGTGAACCAAGATAATGGCTTTATCGTTGGGTTTCCGGAAGGGAAGACGAGACGCAATCTGAAAATGCATTTCAGCTGCCTCATCATCTAATAACTGCAGAGCCAAACTTCCACTTATAAATTCGTAATAACTCCTTCGGCTTTTGCGCAAGTACTCTGGATTTTTAATATCTGCTAAGTATCTTCTTGCTTTATCGTATTGCTTTTTGTGAAAGGCTTCGGCTGCTAGAACCACGGTACCTTCTCTAAAATGCGACCATACAAAGAAGGCCACCAAGCCCAAGAGCATGGACGCAATCTGATAGGAACGGAAATAGAGTGCCCCGGCGATGCCAAGCATGCCGAAAGTAATCAAAACAATACGCCAACGGGATGTAATCATTTATTGATCCGCATTATCAGTAAACTTGTACCCTACTCCACGGATAGAGTGAAAGTAAATTGGACTCTTCTGGTTAGGTTCAAAGTACTTCCTAAAGGTCAAAATAAAATTGTCGATCGTTCTGGTTGAGGGATATACATCATAGTTCCAAACCGTTTCTAAAATTTGTTCACGGGAAACGGCTTCGTTCTTTCGCTCAATCAATAACTTCAACAACATGGTTTCCTTTTTCGTTAACGCCGTCACGCTACCATCAGGGTTATGCATTTCAAAGGAATTAAAGTCGATGACCTTATCCCCTATCTTATACGTATTCAATTCTTTTAAATCCTCGCTGGGTAGGCTTCGACGAACTAAAATTCCAACACGTAATATTAGCTCTTCCAGATTGAAAGGCTTTACTAAATAATCATCTGCTCCTTTTTTCAGGCCCATGACGCGATCTTCGCTCGTATTTTTGGCAGTCAGGAACATAATAGGCACATCCCTATTTTCTAAGCGAATCGTTTCGGCTACTTGAAATCCATTTATTTCGGGAATCATGACATCTAAAATAACCAGATTAAACCGTTCTTCTTTAAATATTTTCAATGCTTTCTTACCATCAGTAGCAGTGGAAACACGATAACCCTCTAATTCAAGGTTTAATTTTATAGCTTCTAAAAGATGTTCCTCATCTTCCACTAAAAGAATTCGTTGTTTAGCTTGTTGCATAATTATTAAATGTTATTTCAAAAATACTGCCTGTTGGTGAATTATTTTTTATTTTTATTTGTGCATTATGTCGGTCTAACACGGTCTTAACGATATATAACCCAAGACCTGTACCTTTGGTTTTCCGTGTATCTTCGCTACCGACACGGTAAAACTTATTAAAGATACGTTTTTTTTCTTCTTCACCGATTCCAATGCCTAAATCGGCAACTGAAAACAAAATCGTGTCTTTTTGCCTTTTCAGGGTGACGTTTACCAACTCGCAGGCAGGTGAATATTTAATGGCATTCTCGATCAAGTTAGTGACTACCGAGGATAGTGCAAAATGATCCCCCTCTAAATATATATTGGCTTCAACATCCAACTGAATGGTTTGGGTAGTACAAGAATAAACTTGTAATCGATCCGCAATTTTTTCTATTGTCTCTGAAAAGTTAAACCTTTCTTTTGGCATAAAACCCTGCTTATTATCAAGCTTCGTTGCAATCAATACGTTTTCCACTAAATCATCTAATCGCTCAATGTCCTTTAAAGAATTTTTTAAAAACTGTTCCCGTTGCTCTGAGGCCAAATCTCTCTTTATAATAGTTTGTATATAAAGTTTTATGGATGCAAGTGGTGATTTGAGTTCATGTGTTACCGATAACATAAAGTTATGCTGTTGGTCGTGCATTTTCTGCTCCTTCACAAAGGCTTGCTTTAACTTGATAGCACCTATTATAAAAATGATAAGAAAGAAAATCCCTTCGCCAATAAACATAGCTTTGCGATCTGGAGCGATATCGATTAGTAATACTCCCCACCATACGAGCTGCGTAAGGGCATAAAAAAAAAGGAAGTAAAACAAAAACAAAGGTTTCCGCATACAGAGATTTAAATTTCAATTACAAAAATAACATATGAAACGAGTTTTCACGAAGGTGAAATCAATTATGACAATAAAGAGAGGAATATCTATAGCCATTCCTTAACTTTGTATTGCAAGATATGGCTAGTTTTGATCATCGTAAAGTAATACAAAATATTCCTCGTAAACCTGGTGTTTATCAATACTGGGATGCCGATGGCCAATTAATTTACATTGGTAAGGCAAAGGATTTACGGAATCGGGTTACCTCATATTTCGTTAACGACAGGCAGTTGAATGCTAAAACCCGAGTATTAGTAAGAAAAATTAATAAGATTACTTTTACTCTCGTCGATACAGAGATCGACGCCTGGTTGTTAGAAAATAGTCTCATAAAAAAGCATCAACCCCGCTATAATGTTATGCTTAAGGATGACAAGACCTACCCTTGGATTGTCATCAAAAACGAACCTTTTCCCAGAATATTTTGGACGAGAAGGGTGATCAAAGATGGTTCTAAATATTTTGGACCTTATGCCTCTGTAGGAATGATGCATGCGATCTTAAATGTTATAAAAGAAATATTTCCGATTAGAACCTGTAATTTAAAGCTAAGTGATGAAGCCATTCGAGAAGGCAGATTTAAAATTTGCTTAGAATATCAGATCGGAAATTGTATGGGCCCTTGTGAAAATCTTCAATCAGAGGAAGAATACCAAAAAAACATTGAACTCATACAAGATATTCTCCAAGGTAAGACGGCAATTGTGTTAAATAAATTAAAGGAGGATCTCGACTTAGCCGTTTCACACCTCAATTTTGAAGAAGCTCAACGGATTAAACATAAGCTAGATTTACTCGCCAACTACCAAAGTAAATCAACCGTCGTAAGCACATCGGTCAGTAACGTCGATGTATTCAGCATTGCATCCGAAAATGGGATTGCGTTTGTAAATTTCTTAAAAGTAATGAATGGCGCGATCATTCAAACGCAGACTATAGAATTAAAAAAACGTCTGGATGAAAGCGATCACGATCTATTGAGTTTGGCCATACCAGAGTTTCGCTCCCGATTTAACAGTACGTCAAAAGAGATCATTGTCCCTTTTGATATGGGATTAGAAAGTGAAGACTTTAAATTTATTGTACCACAACGGGGGGAGAAAAAAAAGCTGTTAGAGCTTTCCCTAAAAAACGTCCTTTTCTTTAAGAAAGAGCGTTTGAATCAATATGAAAAATTAAATCCCGAAATTCGTACAACTAGGGTCCTAACTCGAATGCAGGAAGATCTTCGAATGAACCAGTTACCCAAACATATAGAATGTTTCGACAATTCAAACATTCAAGGTCAATATCCTGTTTCTGCCGTTGTTGTCTTCAGGGACGCCAAACCTTCAAAAAAAGAATACCGCCATTTTAACGTAAAAACGGTTGAAGGTCCGGATGACTTTGCTACTATGGAGGAAGCTGTATACAGGCGCTACAAGCGCGTATTAGAAGAAGGGGGTGATCTGCCTCAACTTATCATTATTGACGGGGGAAAAGGGCAATTATCTTCTGCATTGAAAAGCTTAAAGAAATTAGGGATCGATAAAAAGCTGACTGTTATTGGCATTGCAAAGCGCCTAGAAGAACTTTATTATCCGGGAGATTCCTTTCCAATGTATTTAGACAAACGGTCGGAAACCTTACGGATCATTCAGCAATTACGAGATGAAGCGCACCGTTTTGGTATTACTTTCCATAGGAATCAAAGAAGTCGAAAAACGTTCAAGACCGAATTAACAGAAATACCAGGGATTGGAAAGGTAACATCTGAAAAGCTCCTAAAGAAATTTAGATCTGTAAAGAAAATTAGAGAAGCTTCGGATAGTGAATTGCGCACCCTATTAGGCCCTAGCCAAATTGAAAGCTTAAGAACGCACTTTCAACCTAAAACTAATGAAGTAAGTTAGTTTTTCTTCTTTCTACCAAACAATCCTTTTTTTGCTTTTCCTGGTTTCTCCGGTAAGTCAACCCATATGGACTGGTCATACTCCCCTAATTTACCCTCAATTCTTTCAGCCTCCAAGCTTTCATCTGCACCTTGCACATAATCTCTTATGCGTAAATCTTGTGGATTAGATTCTTTAATGATCGTGGAGGAGAATAATCTTCTGGCAAACAAATCATCAAAACTGATTCCCAATGCATCATTAACCGGATCGGCCACTTGTTTATTCACTAATATGTGTCGAGCTTCAGGAAAGTAAATCCAAAAAGCAGGTTGTTCATCCAAAGAAACCCCTCCCATATTAATTTTCATCAGGGGGGCGATCCCTACAATTCTTGGTTCAAAAACAGACCGCTGTTTATCGAAAAACCAGTCTTCCTTAATTCTAAATCGTGTTACACTATCTGAATTGAACTCTCCAGCCATCATTGTAGAAGCTACTTCATACCCTTCATCATCAAACTGAGGGACCAAAACGCTGTCAACAAATCTACCAAGTGCTTGATCTGAAGTCAACCGTTTTAGGAATGAATCACCAGTAGGATCTTCCTTTGTTGGCGTAGGATCGTAAGCGGTCAATTCACCAGCTAATATCGCATCCATTAGTATGTCGATTAACTTTGCTTTAGGTGAGGCAAAAACAAGGTTCTTACTATCTGTTAAATCCATTTCACGCCATATCCTTTTACTAAACACAACATCTCCTGTCCGAACATTTGAATAAGGAATCACTCTTCTGTTTTGAATATCGGATTTGATTGCATAACCGTCAGTTGGCGGATTATCTTCAACTTGTCCCAAGTTGGCACTTCCTTGCTGCCCCAAGACTAGTTGTGAAGCCGTGCACAAGCAAATTATTAAAAAGATTTTTTTCATGATGTTCATCAATTTATTGAGCGGTAAAAACCATGGGATCCAAACTCCTCTGAATTCCATCTGGCCCTGTCGCTATAATATTGTCAAAAATAACTCTTGCTCCAGGCGATATACTTTGCATTGCAGTAACCATTTGCGGGCTAAGATTGCTACCGTTCGAATTAAAGGGTCCTAGCGCATCTGCTCTTGGTATTGCAATTACTAAAGAAAACCGATTAATGGTAAACTTCGCATCGAACTCAAAATCTTCCAGCCTAGCAAAAATCTGCTTTTGATTTTTTAACGCTACTGCCGACAAGCCTCCGCCAGACTTACCTCCAAACTGCGGGGTTGGCTTGGGGATTGGTTTTACCCGAAACAACGTAGAAGAAAGAGTTTGGTTTTTATTATTAATCGTTGCGGACACAGTAACATTTGCTTCCCCTCTTGTATTTACATTTACTGAATATTTTCCATTAGATCCGGATATTGTTCCACCGCTAATAGAAACCTTGAGGTTTTCTTTTGGAATTCCTGGGGCGGAAACTGAGATTGGATTAGGAACACCTATATACAAAACATTCATCTTATCGGGAGACACAACTGCAGAAGGTCTGGCAACTTGATAAGTCTGGGGCGCAGTTTCATATTCTTTGATGGTGCCATCAGCTTGTTGAACCCTGATTTTACCTGTCCAATTATATATTCCCTCGTTATTAGTATTCACTAAATACGTTCCTTTCCCGTCGACCACAGGTACTGGGCTATTATTGATGAAAATTTCTGGATTCGACTTAGAATCATAGGCTGTTAAAAAAACTTCGGCTGAGAAGGGCTGCCCTTGAACGATATACGAAGAAGGAGCGACGGCTACCGCTGAAAAACGATCTAAATTTACCACCGCCATGTCCATCTCACCAAAAATATGCTTAACGACCGCCGATTCCGCATTTTTGACATCGGCTTTTATTTTCTCCAATGAGGTAATGGAAGCAGTTAAGGGAATACCTGCGCCGAAATTGCCCTCTTCCCAGGTTTTCCTTACCCCACCCCGAATTGGTGGATCAATTGCCTCCAAGGAAAAATTAACGGAATGATCTGATACCTCGTTCAACTTATCTCTAGTTGCATTAATTTTGTCTTTCAATATTTTGGCACGACCTTGTTTAATCATCAACCTAGTAGAAATATCTAGACTACTTCTTTTCTTTAAATCTCCAGTCTTTTCATGAAGCCCTCCCCCTTCGGTACTCAGCAAAAGCCCTAAACTGTCGATATAAGATATCAGATCATTTGCGTGCGCACTTGCCAATTCAGCTTTTGCCAATATAGGTTCGGCTCGTTCCGGTTGATCTTTTAGCTTCGTCGCACGAAAAGCTTCGAACATATTATCAATTCCGGCCTGCGTATTTTGGGTAGAACTGCTTAAGCTAACGGTTAAGTTTTTAAATGCATCTAACATAGAATCACTTACATTTAGTGCTACTAGTCCTAGTAACACTAAATATAAAATCCCAATCATTTTTTGTCTAGGAGATTGTCTAACTTTTGCCATCCTTATTATAAATGTAAAAACTCAAAATAATGAAATGCCATTATTTTACCGTTTGATTCATAGCAGCTAACATATTTCCGTAGACAGCATTCAAAGAAGCTAAATTTTTATTTAACTGGCTTACTTGTTCTTTGAACACCCTAGTTTCTTCAGTTGAATCGTTTAAGCTATTGAGTGTATCAGCTATTTTTGAATAGTGCCCGGTCATAGACTTGAAGCTTGAACTGGACTCTAACAATTCCTTTTCGTAAATTGCATTTAAAGATTGCAGTTTTTTTGATAGCTCTTGAATTTGATCATTATAAGACGCTGTATCTATTTTGGATACGCCGATAGTTGTTAGGTCTACAGTCGCTTTTTCAAATGCAGAGTTAAACTTATCAAAACCTAAGGAGGCGGACTTCATTTTGTTAACAAATTCATCGGTTGCAATGGAAGAATCAACAACCTTTGATATTGAACTTACCGTGTCACTAAAACTTCTCAACCCTACCCCTAAACTATTAATCGTTTCGTGGCTAATATCGGCATGCTGTAACATCGAATCTAACGCGGCTGTATGTCCTGACACTTGCATACTCGAAACCTCATCATCTTGGGAAGAAGAGTCGGTTCCTATCGCCTGAAATCCCAACAACAGGAATAGAATGGCTTCTGTACCAAGTCCTATTACGATCATCCAATCTCCCCAAGGCCAATGTTGCAATTTAAACATTAACCCAACAATAACGATTGTGGCACCCCATGATATGAAGGAGTCGATGCCTATTTTACCTTTCTTTTTATTTGCCATGTTTAAACTTATCGATAGTGGTCTATTATCTTTTTCTTCCAGCTTGTTTACCAGGCACAACGACTATTGATCGAAAGCCTATGTATGATTTAGGATTATCTTGATACTCAAAAGTTTTCGTTGAGTTCCTTAAGAAATATTCGGAATCCTTCCATGATCCTCCTCTCACCACTCTTCTTTTTAATGCATCTGGATCTGTACCTTTTGCATCATAACTATAATCAGGATTTAAATCATGAACAAATATATTTGATGATTCATCAAACGAGGAGGATGTCCATTCAGCAACATTTCCGGCCATATTAAAAAGGCCAAATTTATTAGCCTCGAATGCATAAACTGGAACGACAATATTGGAATTGCCATTTAGATAATTTCCGTATTCAGTCTTGAAGTTTGCAAATAAACAATCTTCTTGATCACAGAGTTCATTGCCCCATGGGTACCGAGTATTCTTCTCCCCAGCTCTAGCGGCATACTCCCACTGTGCATCTGTAGGCAATTGGAAAACCAAGTTAGATCCAGAAATTGACTTCTTCGAATTGAGCTCCCTTTCTAACATTTTAGTTCGCCAATTGTTAAAAGCGTTCGCTTGCTTCCACGTAACTCCAACCACTGGATATTCATCGTAAGCGGGATTCGAAAAATAGCTTTGAGCCATCGCCTCATTTTTTGCATATTCAAAATCGGATATCCATGATAAGGTGTCCGGATAAATAGAGACCGTATCTCGAATGATAAATGCAGACCTAGGTAGATTTTTATCTTTATTTTCCGCGGCAGCCTTTAAATCAAAGTACTCATAGTTATACTTCAGAAGACTTACATTGAGCTCATCTCGACCGAAAACCCTATCCTCTCCTTGATAAAACATGGCAGAAAGCCGCTCTTTGATCGATTCGTCTCTACTTGCCCAAAATGATTTCCCTTTGGTTACTTTAGGCCAGTTAATTAATCGGTCGGTACTGGTCACTCCAGGTAAAAAATATTCACTATCATCTAGGTAATTTGAAATTGCGATCGAATCTCTTACCCATTTCACAAACTCTCGATATTGCTTATTTGTGACCTCACCTTCATCCATATAAAAAGATGTTATGGATACCTGCTTATCTTCATCAGCTAGTTGGGAGAATATACTAAGCGTGCTATCACTATCGGACTGTCCTAATATGAATGTCCCGCCTTCAACGAACACCATCCCTTGGACATTCTCTAAATATCTTCCGACATTGTTTACGGATTGGCCTTTAAAACCAAACAGCAATACAAAAAGAAACAAGACTAATAAGGAGTACTTCTTTACCATAAATAAATTTTAATTCGGAGATGCAAAAAAAGTTGTGGACATTTACGGCTTATTGAACCTGTATTTTTTTGAAATCATATCCTGCTAATATACAAACGTTTTCCAGATTTATTAAAATCTATTTATTGGAATTCATGATATACTGTTCCACTGCCATGGTCATACTTGGGGCCTCTGGAGTTGGTGCTACGATGTCCAAAATCAAATCCCTATCTAAAAGCGCCTGTTGAGTGGCAGGCCCAAATGCTGCAAGCCGTGTGTCATTTTGTTCAAAATCTGGGAAGTTTTCGAAAAGTGATTGAACACTAGATGGACTAAAGAAAACGATAATATCGTAAAAAACTTCCTTTAAGTCTGAAAGATCACTAACTACCGTTTTAAATAAAACTGCTGGCGTAAAGTTGTAGCCGTTCTCTTGCAACCAATTTTGGGTTTCTTCTCCAGCTACATCTGAACATGGATAAAGAAAATGTTCATCAGCATGTTTTTGCAAAACCTCCTCTAAATCTTGTGCTGTTTGTTTTCCAAAAAAGATTTTACGTTTACGGTATTGAATGTATTTTTGAAGGTATAATGCAATCGTTTCCGAAAGACAAAAATATTTTAAGTCTGAAGGCACCTCATAGCGCATCTCTTCGCATATCCTAAAAAAATGATCAGCTGCATTCCGGCTTGTAATAATAATTGCAGTATAATCCTTTAAGTTTATTTTTTGTTTTCTAAAATCACGAGCCGGAACACCTTCCACGTGAATAAATGCCCTGAAATCAAGCTTTAAATTGTACTTCTCAGCCAAAGTAAAGTAAGGGGATTTCTCACTTGCTGGTTTTGGCAACGTAACTAGAATACTTTTAACTCTTTTTGCTCTTTCTACAGTCAATTCTTCCATGTTTTATTTTTAAGTTATAGTCCAATTGCTTTCATTATTATTATTAGCGGACCTATCTCTAAAGTGCAAAAATACAGAATTAAATAAAACTTTGAAAGCTTATAGGTCATTAATGTATAATAGCATGCACGTGCAATCTGCAATAAGATAAACACAAGCAATAGGAAGGAAAAAAACAGGAACCAAAAATCAACTTGCGCCTGTGGCAAAAACGCAAGAATTACAATTATCGGTAATAAAAAAATGGCACCGTTAAAATAGCTTAAAAAAACAATCGAATTATATTCTTTGGCAAGGGGCTGTACTTCAAAAACAACGCCTAGGAGCTTTATAACAACAACTTTTAATGAAAAGTACAGAATAATCCCCCAAGAGATCACGATATAAAAACTTATACTGCGGTCAAATGGATGTGAATAAAACGAATTCGCCCCCAGAAAAACAAACATTCCAATTACAAACCCGAATAGAATATATAATAGCAAAAATGGCCATCGGTTATATATTTTTTCTTCTTTGTTCAGCTGGGCAAAAGCAGAACTACTATAAACTGCCCGGATAATTACATTCAACTGTGATGAGTAATTGAACTTTAAGACTGAAAAGAATAATATTAAAAGACCCAAAGCAAACACGATCCACTGTTCACGATGTATTTTAACTATTCCGACATGTAACACATTAACATCTTGCTTAAACTGATTTCCCCATGCGAGTATATCTCCATCCTTAACCGTAACTACATCTTTTAAACTGTCAATAAATTGATTTGGACGATTTGGCAAAGGGGCTTTTACCCATAGCATTTGCAATGAATCGCGCACATGACTTATCGAGTCTTGCTTTCCAACTTCGTCCATCCCTCTTTCTGGTATGAATTGCAATTGATTTTTCTCAGGCAGAGCCTTAACCTGTAAGAGAGAGAGAAAACAAAAGAAAAAGACTATTAATATCCTCATTAAGAAGCACTGTTTTAATTTCGCGGTAAAGTTATCGCTTTAATTAGACTTTCTAACATCCACTTTTATCTATAATTCAGGCAAAAATCGAATTTTAAAACTTAATCTCAACAAAATGCTTATATTAAGATCAATAATTACTTAAACACAGATGAGCACCGTAGATCAATTAATTATAGAAGAATCGTTTATAAATGGCAAATGGATAAGCGGAAAGAATACCTTTGAAGTGATCAACCCTGCAACCCACGAAATCATTTCCAATGTAGCAAATCTTACTATTGAAGATGTTAAACAAGCCATTCATTGTGCCTCAGAAGCTTGGATAAGTTGGAAAAACAGTACTGCAACTTTTCGGGGAGACTTGTTGATGAAATGGTATCATTTAATCATTGACCATAAAGATGAGCTCGCCGAGGTTATGACCCTGGAGTCGGGCAAACCATTATCGGAGAGTCAGGCAGAAATTAAATATGGCGCTTCATTTGTCTCCTGGTTTGCAGAAGAGGGAAAACGGGCGTATGGGGACACGATACCTTCCTCTAACCCGAAGAACCGTATTATTACTATCAAACAGCCTGTCGGAGTAGTCGCAGCCATAACGCCCTGGAACTTCCCTTTAGCGATGATTACTCGAAAAGTATCTCCAGCACTTGCTGCTGGCTGTACAGTAGTTCTCCGACCTGCATCTGAAACACCGTTAACAGCATTAGCTTTGGCGAGGCTAGGGGAGAAAGCTGGCTTTCCACCGGGCGTATTTAATGTGATTACTGGAAAAGACAGCTCCGGAATGGGTAAAGAATTAAGCACAAATGAACTAATAAGGAAGCTCTCTTTTACTGGGTCCACAGATGTAGGTCGTACTTTAATGGCTCAGGCCGCGGGGACAATAAAAAAGATATCCCTTGAATTAGGCGGGAATGCCCCTTTTTTAGTATTCGATGATGCAGATATTGACAAAGCGATTGAAGGTGCACTTATTGCCAAGTATCGTAATTCCGGCCAATCCTGTGTCGCTGCAAATCGAATACTCGTTCAAGATAATATTTATGAACAATTTTCCACAAAGCTTGCAGCGTCTGTCAACAAATTAAAAGCTGGAAACGGTCTGGATAAAGGGGTAAACGTCGGTCCATTAATCAATCCAGCCGGTTTAAAAAAAGTGGAGTCCCATGTTAAAGATGCTGTGAACAAAGGAGCAAAAATACTGACTGGAGGCAAAGTAATGAACGGCTTATTTTTCGAACCCACCGTGTTGATCGATGTGCCTTCTAATGCGCTAATCGCCAAAGAGGAAACCTTTGGTCCTGTATCTTCCTTATTTCGCTTTAAAACCGAGGACGAGGGTATTGAAATGGCCAACGCTACGGAATTCGGATTAGTGGGATATTTTTACAGCAGAGACATTAATCGATGCTGGAGAGTTGCTGAAGCCCTTGAAGTGGGGATGGTAGGAATTAATACCGGGTTGGTTTCCATTGCATCTGCTCCTTTTGGAGGAATCAAACAATCTGGACTTGGACGTGAGGGCTCAAGATATGGCTTGGACGAATTTACTGAAATCAAGTATTTATGTCTGGGACTAGACATCGAATAAACCTACTCGTATAGACGAAGTTTAGTTTCCAGCGTATCGATCTCGCTTTGAAGCTTTTTTATTCTTTCTAACATGTGCCGAAGCGCATCAATTCCTCCCAAGTTAATTTCCATCTCATAATACCAACGAGCATATTGCTCTAACATTGGCATTTGATCAATAGCAATCGATTCCTCGCCACCAATAATTTGAGTCTCAATCAGATCTTCTCTTCTTAATAAATCTATAAACTCAAGTTCTATTTTTGAGTACTTGCAATATTCAGTAATGGTTATTATATTTGTTTCCATGACCTTTTATTTAAGCTCCGCTAATTTTCTAAACCCCTCTTTCTGCGCTTCGGTCAAATCAGTAGGTATTTTCACCATATAGGTAATAATTAAATCTCCAAATTTTCCTTCTTTCTTATAAACAGGAAAGCCTTTTCCCTTTAATCTTACCTGAGTTCCATTTTGCGTTTCCGGCTTTACTTTCAACTTTACCGTTCCGTTTAGCGTATCGACCATGACATCCCCTCCCAAAATCGCAGTGAACAAACTGATTTCCTTATTCAAATAAAGATTATCCCCCACCCGCTTAAATTCGGGATCATTTGCGATTACAAACGTAATATATAGATCCCCGTTTGGTCCATTATTAACCCCGGGACCACCATGACCTTTTAACTTTACTTCTTGACCATTTGCAACCCCAGCAGGCACGGTTATTCGAATATTCTTTCCATTAACATTAATGGTTTGCTTATGGGTTTCTGCCGCACTTCTTAAAGACAAATGCAACTCCGATTTGTAATCCTGACCACGAAATGAAGACTGCCTTCCCCCTGATCGCCCGCTACCAAACATGGAAGAGAAAAAATCAGAGAAATCGCCACCACCGAAATCCGCTGATCCAGAAAATCCACCAAAGGGAGTACCTCCACCTTGATAAGCACTTCTTTGACCTTGGGACTGACGGGCTTGCTCAAATGCATCCGCGTGTTGCCAGTCCTTCCCATACTGGTCATATTTTTTGCGTTTCTCAGGATCGCTCAATACCTCATTCGCTTCATTTATCTGCTGAAATTTTTTAGCAGCTTCTTTATCATTAGGATTAAGGTCTGGGTGGAGTTTTCGCGCTAATTTACGATAGGCTTTTTTAATATCCTCTTGAGAGGCCGATTTATCTATATTTAGAATTTTATAATAATCGATGAAATCCATAGGAAAGACAAATATTTTCTAAAATAAGAAAAATTAAATATGAATACTAAAACAACATAAAAAAGCCTTAGGTGTTTTGGTTATTTTTCAACGACAACACGATCCCATTCCGATGTTTCATGAAATTTGATATCCTTATATTGACCCAAAGCATAATCAATATCCCATTGAGAACCCGCCAAGAAAACTGGTCGTTCTTCTTTATCATAGGCGATTTTGGATGAATTGCTATACAAAAACTTTTTCAAAACCTCTGGATCTTCTGACGAAACCCATTTTGCTTTCGTGACATTCATCGGCCTAAAACGACAGGCCGCACCATATTCTTGCAATAACCGGAATTGAATTACTTCAAATTGGAGCTCACCTACCGTCCCAATAATCTTCCGATTTCCGGGATCCTGAACAAACAATTGGGCTACTCCTTCGTCACTTAGTTGCCTAATCCCTTTTTCGAGCTGCTTGGTCTTTAAAGGATCTGCATTTTCTAATTCCTTAAATATCTCTGGCGAGAAACTTGGAATTCCGATGTAGTTAATCTCTTCCCCTTCGGTTAAGGTATCTCCAATCTTAAAGTTTCCGGAATCGTATAAACCGATTACGTCACCTGGCCAAGCCTGGTCTACTAGGCTCTTACTCTCCGCCAGAAAACTTGTTGGCGAAGCAAATTTCAGTTTCTTATTTAAACGAACATGTTGATAAAATGTATTTCGCTCAAACTCTCCAGAACAAATTCGGCAAAAGGCAATACGATCACGATGTTTAGGATCAAGGTTGGCATGAATCTTAAATATAAAGCCCGTAAATTTACTTTCATTCGGGTAAACCATCCGCGTATCTGTGGCACGGGGCTGTGGCTCTGGCGCAATTTCAATAAAGGTTTCCAATAACTCCTGAACACCAAAATTGTTAATCGCACTTCCAAAAAATACAGGAGCTAAATAACCAGCCCGATAGAGAGAGATGTCAAATGGCTCGAACACAGACTCTACAAGATCTATTTCGTCACGGAGTGTACCGGCGGCTTTTGCTCCAATAAATTCCTCTAGTTGCTTATCTTCTAATCCGTCAATGGGAATATAATCGTCTGAAATACTCTTTTTATTAGCGCTGTATAGATTCAGTTTCTTTTTATGAAGGTGATACACCCCCTTGAAGGTACTCCCGACACCAATCGGCCAACTTAAAGGCCGAACGGAGATATCCAATTCCGCTTCCAACTCCTCCAATAGTTCAAAATGTTCGCGTCCCTCACGGTCCATCTTGTTAATAAATACAATAACGGGCGTATTCCGCATCCTGCAAACCTGCATCAACTTCCGAGTCTGCTCCTCCACCCCTTTTACGGAGTCGATAACCAAAATAACCGAATCGACTGCAGTTAATGTCCGATAAGTATCTTCCGCAAAATCTTTGTGCCCTGGTGTATCTAGGATGTTGATTTTATGGTCTAGATACTCAAAACCCATTACGGAGGTCGCGACCGAAATTCCTCGCTGCTTCTCGATTTCCATAAAATCAGAAGTAGCAGTCTTTTCAGCCTTATTCCTTTTTACGGTACCCGCTTTTTGGATCGCACCTCCAAACAAAAGCAACTTCTCAGTTAATGTAGTCTTTCCAGCATCCGGGTGACTAATGATTCCGAATGTCCGTCGCTTCGCAATCTCACGTTTTAATAGTTTATCTTCCATATATAATAAGATTTGCAAAAGTACGGAAAAATAAAAACTATGTCATATCTTCATGCAAACAAGAGCAAAGATTTTAAAAAAGAGCGTATAATCGTTATGTTTGAGAGAAGAATTCGAATATAACTTTGGATTATACATTTATTATATTGAAAAATAAAATCAATTTAACATAAGCAATAAAACTATGAGTACAATTACTTTTCACGGTGATACTATAAATACCAATGGTACCCTTCCCAACGTTGGAGACAACTTACAAGATTTCACACTAGTTGCTGGAGATCTTTCAGAGAAAGACTTATCTGATTTTAAAGGTAAAAACGTTATCCTAAATATTTTCCCTAGTGTCAATACTGGAGTTTGCGCGACATCGGTAAGAAAATTTAATGAAGCGGCATCCAAACTTGATAATACCGTTGTGCTTTGTATTTCCAAAGACCTCCCTTTTGCGCAATCTCAATTTTGTGCTGCGGAAGGCATTGAAAATGTAGTCATGCTATCTGACTTTAGATCTAAGGTTGGCGAAAATTATGGAGTAGAAATGATTGATGGTCCGTTGAAAGGTCTATTAAGTCGTTCCATCATCGTAGTAGATCCGGAGGGGAAAGTCATCTATACGGAACAGGTAGCAGAAGTTACAGAAGAGCCTAACTACGATGCTGCATTAGAGGCGTTATAGCTGTTAGAAACTAAAGGGGTGAAGTATTAGGTTACTACAGCCCCTTAGTTTCTTCTTAATAATGGTTTAAACACCTCCGTCTCGACCAGATCGGATGAGATATTCTTTTAAAACTGGATATTTTACACGAGAACTAAAACCTTCTGCATACCAAGCTTCTGAAAACAATTCTCCTTGACACCTGTTTCTCTTCTACAACATTCCAACACCAAAATCATGGCAGCTAGAAAAGTGGAATACAACAGTAATGAACACAATTCCTGGATCAGAGGGCTTGATTTTTATAGCCAAGAACTCGGCTTTCTCACCGAGCGTCTACAAGAAATAGCAAACGACAATTCCAAAAAAGAAGTCTTGCCGGATGTGGAAAACTTTCAAGATCAATTTATTATCCACCAAAGAGAGATTGATAATTTAAAAAACGACATCCATCAATTTCTTAATGGGGTTGCTAATCAAATTGAAAGTACGGGATTTGTGGATGAAAGATGCTTAGATGAAAAAGCCAAACTGAGAGAAAAATACGTATCAGAAGAAAAGTTATTCAATGAGATGAGACATGAGTTCCATCGCTTTGCAGAAGAATGGATGTGAGTCTCCCTAAAGCCATACCAAAAATCAATCGCTTCCCTATTTCTTGATTGAATATTCCATATATTCACGGCGTTCAGATGCATTTAATCAATTTGCATTATTGCTATTTTTAAAACTGGAAAATGACTATTTTATTGATCGAAGATGATTTAAGGGTTGCGGATCTCATTAAAAGAGGGCTTGAAGAACAGGATTTTTCTATTGTACGGGTATACGATGGAGAAATGGGACGTAAGTTGGCCTTGGCAAACGATTATGATTTAATCATTACGGATATTATTCTTCCAAAAATCAATGGTATCGATTTATGCAGGGAAATCCGTTCTGCAAAGCCCAATACGCCTATTATCATGCTTACCGCATTGGGCACTACAGATGATAAGGTGGAAGGTTTTGATGCTGGAGCAGATGATTACTTGGTCAAACCTTTTGATTTTCGTGAACTACAGGTTCGAATTCGAGCTTTGTTGAATAGAAAAAACAGTTTTTCCAATTCCGTTGATTCATTGGAATATGCGGATATTGAAATGAACCTCCAAACGAAAACCGTAAAACGCTCTGGAGAAGAAATACAACTTACTCCAAAAGAGTTCAACTTGTTAAAATACATGCTGGAAAATAAGGAGCGGGTATTGACTAGAACTGAAATAGCAGAACATGTTTGGAATACGCATTTTGATACAGGGACTAATTTTATCGACGTCTATATTAGCTACCTCCGTAACAAAATAGATAAAAAATTTTCAAGTCCCTTGATTCATACTAAGCAGGGCATGGGCTTCATCTTTAAAATTGAAGATGCTTAATTCATTCTAAATACGAAGCAGCTTCAATCCTTTCACTATGAATATCCGCAATAAACTTACACTCCTTTTTACCATTCTTTTTGCAACCATCCTTCTGTTCCTCACCTTTTTTATCTACATTTCTTCTGCAGAAACACGAAAAGATGAGTACTATAAACGCCTACGTCAACTTGCGATAACGAAAGCCAATTTATTATTGGATGCGAAAGTTGAGCCCAATGTGCTACAGCTTATTTATAAAAATGCAGATTCCTTATTCCAAGAAGAAGTTGCCATTTATGATACCTCTTTCAATTTACTCTATCATGATGCAGTGGGTATAGATAAAGTAAAAGAAACACAAGCCATGATTGATGAAATAAAGAAAACAGGGGAAATACAGTTTAAAATAGGCCAACTTCAAGCCGTGGGTTTTCTCTATCGACATAAAGGAACCAATTATGTGATTACTACCGCGGCAAAAGACGAATACGGCTTAAGCAAACTTAAAGACCTAAAATACATTCTTTTGATTTCATCCCTTGCCGGTCTGTTTATGACCATCGTTGCCGGAAGGTTATTTGCCAAACTCGCTTTAAAACCCGTGACCGAAATGGTGAATAAAGTAGAAGAAATAACGGCCACCAATCTGGATTTAAGGGTAAATACGGAAAACCCAAAAGATGAAATAGGAGAATTAGCAGAAACCTTCAACCTCATGCTTGATCGACTAGAAAACTCTTTCGACTCTCAAAAACAATTTGTTTCAGCCATTTCGCATGAGTTAAGAACACCTTTAGCTACAATCATAACCGAACTTGAACTCTCTCAATACAAAGAACGGACGAATAGTGAGTACAAACAAGTTATCGAACTGGCATTAGGCGATGCGAGAAAACTGGTGCGATTGTCAAATAGTTTGCTTGACTTGGCCAAAGCAAGTTACGATCAAGCGGAAATTAGTTTTAAAAAAATACGGCTAGATGAAATCATATTGGATGCTAGAAGTCAAATAATTCAGGATCATAATCAATATAAAGTTACGATCGTTTTTGAAAAAGAAACCGATAACGAACGCAATATTACAATAAATGGAAACGAATACCTTCTGCGAGTAGCTTTTATTAATTTAATTGAAAACGCCTGTAAGTTTTCACACAACAATCAATGCGTAATCGCTATTTCATTTTCTAAAGGCCATACGGTTCTATCCTTCGCCGATGATGGAGTGGGAATTCCCGAAGAAGATATTCCTTTCTTATTTACTCCTTTTTATCGAGGAAAGAACAAATATTTCGTGGATGGGAATGGAATTGGTTTATCATTGACTGAGAAAATAGCACTCATGCATAATGGGAGTATTTCAGTCCGATCTATTGTCGATTACGGCACAACCTTCACCATTAGCCTTCCCCATATTTAACTACCCTCCCATTTCTAATGGTTTTCTAACCCTTTTATAAGGACTCTCTAACTACCGTTACAAACCAGTGCGACTACTTTTGCAAATCGTAAAAATGCGACATGCAATCGTCATCACATGGAAATGAAAAAGAAACTTGTACTACTTTGCGGACTTGCTTTTGGAATCGCTTGTCAACAGCCTCTTCATAAGGAACCCCATAATGATTATTCCATACAAGGAGACACGATAATGGTTTTTCAAGATAGCCCATTATCGAAAAAAATAAAAACCATTCATCTGATTGAAGAGCCTTATCGACAGGAAATCACTACGGCAGCTTCAGTCAAAGCTATTCCTACACAAATTGCACAAATTGCGACTCCATTTTCGGGAAGAGTAATAAAATCCTATATGACTATTGGCCAACCGGTTACTCAGCATTCACCCCTATTTGAAATTAGCTCTGCAGATTTCATCGGTTTTCAAAAAGCATTTTTCCAAGCCCAATCTGATTATTACTTAGCTTTCCAAACGCTAACCCGACAAAAGGACTTAATCGAAAATGGAGTGGGCACACAAAAGGATTTAGAAGAAGCTCAAAATAAACTTGACCTTGCCACTCAAGAATATAAAAATACAGCTCAAGCCATAAAGATATTCAATGTTGATCCCGAGAGAATGACCATGGGACAAAATCTGGTTGTACGTTCACCTTTATCGGGTAATATTGTCGAAAACAAATTGATAGTGGGACAATTTCTCAAAGAGGATGGCGAGTATGTCGCTATTGTCGCGGAACTTTCTAAGGTGTGGATTGTGGCGCAGGTAAAAGAAAAAGACATTCGCCATATTCATAAGAATGATGAAGTAGAAATTCAGATAAGCGCATACCCTGATTTAAATTTAAAGGGGAAAGTCTTCCATATTCAAGAATTGATCAACGCAGAAACACATGCTATAGAAGTTTTGATAGAAAGTGAAAACCCGCAACTAATCTTAAAGCAAGGCATGTTTGTGACCGCTAAATTCAAAAGCAAAGAGGTTAATAAAATCATGCTTCCTGAAGAAGCGGTATTACAAGATGAGAACACTGCTTTTGTATATGTGAAAAGTGCCGAAAACTCGTATATGAAAAGGAAAATAAAAGTGAACACTTCAATTAGCGGTAAAATTGTGGTAGAAAGTGGCCTAAATGCAGATGAACTCGTCGTCAGCGAAGGAGGTTACTATCTCTTAAATGCTTATTAGCCGGCTGTCCCCTCAAGGCTCATCTTTTTAATAAAACACAGGTATGTATAATTTTATTCTTAGCACAATACAAAAGCGCTGGTTGCTGGCCACATTATTTATCTTGCTGGCGATTTTTGGATACCTCTCTTGGAAGCAACTATCCATTGAAGCCTATCCAGATATTGCTGATGTTACCTCTCAGGTTGTAACCCAGGTTCCAGGTTTAGCTGCTGAAGAAATGGAACAGCAAATCACCATTCCAATTGAAAGAGCCTTGAATGGCTTGCCGGGTATGCATGTCATGAGAAGTACAAGTACCTTTGGCCTTTCGATCATAACCCTTGTTTTCAATGATGGTGTAGAAGATTACTGGAGCCGTCAGCGGATACAGGAACGGCTTTTAGAGCTAGAACTGCCGTACAATGCCGTGCCCGGACTAGACCCACTTACTTCTCCAACTGGAGAAGTGTATCGTTATATTATTGAGAGCGACCGTCATTCCCTTAGAGAATTAACTGACCTTCAAAACTGGGAAATCATCCCTAGAATCAATGAAGTTTCTGGAGTTGCAGAGGTAAGCAACTTTGGAGGGATTATTACTCAATATCAGATTGAATTGGATCCTAAAAAGCTTGAACAATATAAATTATCCCTCGCGGAAATTACGGAGGCAATTGACGCCAATAACGCAAATGCTGGGGGAAGCATATTGACACAGGGAGATTTAGGCTATGTAGTCAGAGGGATTGGTCTTCTAGAATCCTTAGAAGATCTGGGAAAGATTGTGGTCTCATCCCAAGCTGGTGTTCCCATATTCTTAAATGACTTAGGTGAATTAAAATACGGCACATTAGAACGAAAAGGAGTATTAGGGTATACTGACCGGGAAAGGGATTATTCAGAGAGTATCCAAGGAATTGTCCTTTTATTAAAGCATCAAAATCCATCTCTGGTCTTGAAGGGAATCACCGAAGCGGTCAATGAGTTGAACAATGAGATTCTTCCCGAAGGCGTACGAATTCATACTTTCTTGGATCGAACGGAATTAGTAAATACCACTTTAAATACGGTCTCCAGAACACTGTTGGAAGGAATTGCATTAGTAATCATTGTGTTAATAATTTTCTTGGGTAGTTGGCGCGGTGCTCTATTGGTCGCAATAACCATTCCCCTATCCTTATTAATCGCGTTTATACTAATGAAATTAACAAACATTCCAGCCAACCTACTTTCCTTAGGCGCGATCGACTTTGGTATCATTGTAGACGGAGCAATTGTAATGATGGAAACCATCCTTAAGAAACGGGAAGATAATCCCGACAAAGAATTTAAGGCGAAAACCATTGCCTTATCCGCTAGCAAAGTGGCAAAGCCTATATTTTTTGCAACTCTAATAATTATTACTGCCTATTTACCACTTTTTGCATTTGAAAGAGTGGAAAAAAAACTGTTCACCCCCATGGCATTTACTGTGGGCTATGCTCTTTTAGGTGCATTAGCAGTTGCCTTACTACTCATTCCGGGGCTTGCTTATTATATTTACAAAAAGCCGCAAAAACTAAAACCAAATAAGTGGCTAGAAAGGCTTTCGAGCGCTTATTCTTATTGTATTTCTAGAATCCTCGAAAAGCCCAAACGAGTAATTCTCCCTCTTGTAATAATTGTGATTGCCGCGATTGGACTTAGCATTAAAGTAGGAAAAGACTTTCTACCAGAATTAGACGAAGGTTCTATTTGGCTCCAAGTACAATTACCCCCAGGTATATCCGTAGAAAAATCCAGAGAGATGTCTGATACCTTGCGCAAAAGGACAATGCAATTCCCTGAAGTAACCTATATTATGGTGCAAGCAGGAAGGAATGATGATGGAACAGATCCATGGACGGCCTCTCACTTTGAGGTGTCAGTCGGTATTAAGCCATATAAAGACTGGCCAAGAGGAAAAACAAAAAAAGACCTAATTGATGAACTTTCGAAAGAATATTCAAGTATGCCGGGCTATCTGATAGGTTTCAGTCAACCGATGATTGATGGAGTTATGGATAAAATAGCAGGCGCACATAGTGAATTAGTAGTGAAAGTTTATGGCAATGACTTTAACGAAACACGAAGAATCGCAAAAGAAATCATGACTACTCTCCAAACAGTCGAAGGTGCTGTAGATCTTGCTATTGATCAAGAACCTCCGTTACCGCAGCTACAAGTGCACATCGACCGGGATGCAATAGCACGCTATGGACTTAACGTCGCTAATGTAAATGAGCTTATTGAAGTCGCCATTGGTGGCAAAGCTATTTCACAAGTATTTTCCAATAATCGGGTTTTTGATATCGTCGCTAGGTATCAAGAAGAAAGTAGAAATACCCCCGATAAAATTGCCAACTTAATGCTTAGCTCTAGTTCTGGTGCTAAAATTCCACTCTCTCAAGTAGCAGATATTCGTTTAAGTACTGGCGAAAGTACCATTACAAGAGAAATGAACAAGCGACACCTAACGGTGAAACTAAACCTTCGTGGTGCCGACCTTTCAGCCTTTCTAAAAAAGGCCAATGCAGAAATTGAAAACAATGTGCAATATGACCATAGCAAATTCCAAATTAAATGGGGTGGACAATTCGAAAATCAAAATCGTGCTTACAAGCGATTAGCCTTCATTATTCCACTTGCTCTGGCATTTATGTTTTTACTACTCTATGCCGCTTTTGGAAAACTCCGGCAAGCAGGCTTAGTATTGTCCATTGTACCGCTCGCAATTTTTGGAGGAATGCTTGCCCTACTCATTCGAGGGATGACCTTAAATGTTTCTTCCGCCGTCGGCTTTATTGCTTTATTTGGAGTAGCTATACAAAATGGCGTCATCATGATTTCCCATATCAACGATCTGCGAAAACAAGGACACTTCTTATTACGATCAGTAATTAAAGGAGCAAGTCATCGATTTAGACCCGTTTTAATGACGGCAACCGTGGCCGCTTTAGGGCTATTACCTGCCTCATTGGCAACCGGGATAGGCTCTGATGTTCAACGACCTTTAGCAACAGTCATTGTTTATGGACTCCTTTTCTCTACCGCCATCACGCTGTTTGCTCTACCTGCCCTCTATTATTTAATAGAAAGGAATGGGAGCGAAAAAGAAGAGAAAACAACCTCAAAGGAAAAAATAGTTTAAATCTTGCCGAATGAAGTTAAATATAACAAAATCAATCCTTTTAGCTGTATTGTTAATTTTCAATTGGCCTGTCTTGGCCCAAGAGAACACCCTAACTAGCAAAACGCCAATCAGTTTTAATGACTTTTTATATCGTTTAGGACACAATAACCTGAGTTATGCAGCCGAAGTGCTAGACCTCGATATTGCAACTGCAGAAGCAGAAAGTGCGCTGATCTTTCAAGATCCTACTTTATCTTTTGAAGCAACCGATAATGGTCAAAGAAAAATGCAAATGGGCTATGAATTCGAATCTGCCCTAGAATGGACTCTTGAACTTGGAGGAAAACGAAAGGCCCGAGTAACTGTGGCTCAAAGCCGAGTAGAACTAACCAGGATTTTATTGTTGGACTATTTCAGAAATCTAAGAGCGGATGCAAGCCTGCAGTTTTTGAAAGCAATTAAAGAGAAAAACATATTGAATGTCAAGATCAACTCCTACGAAAACATAAAGAAGTTAGCGGATTCCGATAGTATTCGCTTTACCCTAGGGGATATAACCAAAATTGATGCGAAGCAATCTAAACTTGAAGCTAACTCTTTATTGAACGAAGTAATTCAACAAGAAGCGGATTGGGAAAGTGCATTGTACGCAGTCAACAATCTAATCGGTAACCAAGAACTCGATTCTCTTTATCTACCTATTGGAGAACTGTTCAACTTTGACAACTCTTATAAGTTACCAAACCTGATATCCATTGCGCAAGAAAACAGGAGTGACCTAAAAGCAGCATTACAAGACAGAAAACTTAATCAAGATCGATTGAAACTGATAAAAGCAGAAAGGAAAGTTGACCTAGGCTTATCTATTGGAGTTGGTCACGCAACCATCGTAAATAACACCATAGCTCCTACGCCTGCTTTTACTTCAGCAACGGCTGGAATCGCCATCCCTTTGAAGTTTTCGAATAAAAACAAAGGGGAACTAAAGACAATCCAGTACACCATTCAACAAAGTGAAATACGATATAAAGCCATTGAAATAAATACAAAGACAGAAGTCAGCCAAGCTTTTAAGCAATTTCAAGCTAGCCAAAAACAGGTAAAACAATTTGATACCAATATGCTACAAAGCGCTCAACATATATTAGATGGCAAAACCTATAGTTACCAAAGAGGCGAAATCTCCCTATTGGAAGTGCTCAATGCACAAAGGACCTTTAACGAAGTACAAGAAAGTTATTATGAAGCTCAGTATGCTTATGGAGTTTCTTTAATTGAGCTTCAGAGAGTAGTCGGTATTTGGGATTTCAATTTATAAATTAAAAGAATAAAAAAATATTTCTCAAAGCACAAATAATAAAATAGCTAGCAAGTTTTTCCATTAGGAATCCCGCCAGACGCGATCAAGTTTTTTTTATGATCGCCTCTAAAACGTTTTTCATTTTGAACTTCATCCTGAATTAATCATTTACTATAATTATATTCGTGCCTTTATTCATCAAAAACTGATAATATGGATTTTATGTACAAAACAACTCGATTTGTTAAAATCAAAGCTCATTTAACAATAATTTTATTCTTTCTGCTTTCTGGAACCTTCGCCCAAAATAACGGGCCAGCGATTCAAGCAAAGGACCCAATAATTGAAAGTATTATTGATGAAGCAACAAATAATTCGCAGTTAGAGAATCTTGCCTACGAACTATTAGATGGTATAGGTCCTAGACTTGTAGGTTCACCACAGATGCAAAAAGCACATAATTGGGCAATAGACAAATACAACAGTTGGGGAATTCAGGCGAGAAATGAACAATGGGGTGAATGGCGTGGCTGGGAAAGAGGAATTACTCACATTGATATGGTTTACCCTAGAATTAAATCATTAGAAGGCACGCAATTAGCTTGGAGCCCTTCAACCCCTTCAAAAGGTGTAACTGCTGAAGTAATTATTATTCCAGATTTACAGGATTCAATTGCTTTTCAAAATTGGCTTCCTTCAGTAAAGGGTAAGTTTGTAATGACATCAATGCCGGAAGTAACGGGAAGACCCGATTATAATTGGCAAGAATTTGCTACTCCTGAGTCTTTCGAGAAAATGAAGGAAGATAGAGCAGAAAAGACCGCCGCTTGGAGTAATAGAATTAAAAAAACCGGTTTTAACGCCCGTACCTTGGCCGTTGAATTAGAAAAAGCTGGAGCAGCTGGAATTGTTACTTCTTATTGGTCTAAAGGCTTTGGCGCTAATAAGATTTTTGGCGCTAACACCAAAAAAATTCCTACCGTCGATATCTCATTGGAAGACTATGGCATGCTATTTCGCATGATCGAGCATGGCGTAAAACCACAAATCAAAGTGGTAGCGGAGTCTAAAGAAAATGGTGTAGTTCCTACGTTCAATACCATTGCAGAAATAAAAGGAACTGAAAAACCTGATGAATATGTTATTCTTTCTGCTCACTTTGATTCTTGGGACGGTGGTTCTGGTGCAACAGATAACGGGACCGGAACCATTACGATGATGGAGGCTCTACGAATTTTGAAAAAAATATACCCAAATCCCAAAAGAACGATCTTAGTAGGCCTTTGGGGAAGCGAAGAACAAGGATTAAACGGCTCAAGAGCTTTTGTAGCAGATCATCCAGAAATAGTTGCCAAAACTCAAGCAGTCTTCAATCAAGATAATGGAACAGGAAGAGTGGTGGAGATCGCTGGCCAAGGCTTTCTTCATTCTTACGATTACTTAGGACGCTGGTTATCGAAAGTTCCTAGAGACATTACCCAGCATATAAGAACCAATTTCCCTGGATATCCTGGCAGCGGCGGTTCAGATTTCGCATCCTTTGTAGCGGCAGGAGCACCTGCATTTTCTTTGAGTTCGTTGGGTTGGTCTTACGGGACTTATACTTGGCATACGAATCGAGATACATACGATAAAATAATATTTGACGACGTACGTAACAACGCAATCTTAACAGCGATCTTAGCTTATATGGCGAGCGAAGATCCGGAAACAACCTCTCGTGAAAAGATCGTTCTTCCTATAGACCCAAGGACTGGAGAACAAGCTACATGGCCTAAGCCTGGACAAGCTACGCGAAAAGGTGGTTTAAATTAGTAAAAAAGCTTACATTTGACGATCTATGAGTAAAACAGAGGATTTATTAAAAAAAATAGTATCACATGCAAAGGAATATGGTTACGTATTCCCTTCAAGTGAGATTTATGATGGCCTAGGTGCTGTCTACGATTATGGTCAGCTCGGGGTTGAATTAAAAAACAACCTTAAAACCTATTGGTGGAAATCTATGGTGCAACTCCATGAAAATATTGTTGGAATTGATTCCGCAATTTTCATGCACCCAAAAATCTGGGAAGCTTCCGGCCACGTCAGCGGTTTTAACGATCCGATGTTAGATAATAAAGACTCTAAAAAACGCTATCGTGCGGACCAGCTCATCGAAGATAAAATAGCACGTTACGAGAAAGATGGAAAAACGGAGAATGCCAAAGCGTTACAAAACGATCTCGATGAAGCAATAACCGATGACAATTTAGTACGTCTGAAAGAGATTATCGAAGAACATGGTATTGTCTGCCCTATTTCCGGTACAAAAAACTGGACAGATGTAAGACAGTTTAATTTAATGTTCAGTACCCAAATGGGTGCTATGGCTGAGGATTCTAACCAAGTCTATCTTCGTCCTGAAACCGCTCAAGGAATATTTGTAAACTTTTTAAATGTCCAAAAAAGCGGTCGAATGAGAATACCCTTTGGGATTGCACAAATTGGAAAAGCATTTAGAAACGAAGTAATCGCGCGTCAATTCATTCTAAGAATGCGCGAATTTGAACAAATGGAACTTCAGTTTTTCGTTCGTCCAGGTACCGAAATGGAATGGTATGAAAAATGGAAAGAAAGTCGCTTAAATTGGCATTTAGCGTTAGGTGCCGACAAGTCTAAATTTCGCTTCCACGACCACGTAAAGCCCGCCCATTATGCGAACGCGGCTGTTGATATCGAGTTTGACTTCCCATTTGGGTTTAGAGAGGTGGAGGGAATTCATTCTCGCACTGACTTTGATTTAAAGCAACATCAAGAGTTCTCAGGAAAGAAAATGCAATTCTTTGATCCTGAAATTAACAAGAATTATATCCCCTATGTAGTGGAAACTTCAATTGGATTAGATCGGATGTTTTTAACAGTATTATGCAATGCGTATGAAGAACAGGATCTAAGTACCGATGAGAAAAAGGATTCGAGGACGGTACTTCGCATTCACCCTGCACTTGCCCCCATCAAAGCAGCCATCTTACCTTTAACAAGAAAAGATGGTTTACCAGAAAAAGCTAGGGAACTCTTAGGCGATCTGAAATTCGACTTCAACATCCAATATGATGATAAAGACTCGATCGGTAAGCGATACCGTCGTCAAGATGCAATCGGGACTCCAATCTGCATCACGGTTGATCACCAAAGCTTGGAAGATAATACAGTAACCATTCGCCACCGAGATAGCATGGAGCAAGAACGCCTTCCTGCTGCTGATTTGGAAGGATACTTAACAGCATTGGTTGGCTGGAAAACATTGCTTAAAAAGCTGTAAAGCTTAGCAAGGAACCTTACTGAGTGGCGTGTTTCTATCAGAAATACGCCACTCTTCATTATAGGCCGATCACAGACCGTTATTACGTTGGCTAATTGATTACCTTTACTCCCAAAGCAATTATTTCTATATCGCTTTTAGGAACCGTAATCTGCGCGATTTCTTCTGCGCTCTTTTCTGCATCTTCCGCAAAATGTATTAACTGTTCAACAGAAGTTTCACTTACTTTCGCGTCGCCATTCAATAATACTGTTTTGCCAACAATATCATTTGGCATAAAAAATCCATAATCTTTAAACCGTACCATAATCGGATCTGCATCCCCTGCTCTTTCCACTTTCATAAAGCAGCCTTTCTTCAGACAAACTTCAACTACTTTACCTCTGATCACACCAGAATATAATGTATCTGATATTAACACTTTCTCCAATTCAGGTACAGTAATCGACTTCGGCGATTTCACACCAGCACCGTATTCAACTCCTGGCCCAGCAGATTGAACAGTTTGTTGTGCGAAAGCCTGCATACAAAACGCAGTAGCGATAAAAAACAAAAGCACTTTTCTCATATTTTAATTTTTTGTTAATTTAAGGTTTTTTCAGAAGAATTTCTCATTCATTTAATATTTTAAAAACGGAGATCCATCATTTAGACAAGCAAATTATGTACTGTACAAAGACTTATAAAAATAAAATAGTAGATCTTCATAAAGGTGTACGAATGAATAAAAAACTATTACAAGATAAGTAACAATCTTATTTCTTTAAATTTATCTTCTTTTAAATTGTGCATTTCGATAAAATTTCTTTTAATTCGAAGATAATATCAAAAGACCGATTACAATGATTAAAAAATATTTTGCATTTCTTATCTTCACGTTCATATATTCAACTTCAGTGCATGCACAGACCGCCACTACCACTGAAAATCAAACCTTCAATGGTACCATTGAAGAACAATTCGATGTTTTATTAAAAAATTCTTTCCCATATGAAAATTTTAAGAATGTAAGAGACAATTTACCTCGTTTCAAAAAGAACACACTAGACTCTTTAAAAGCGCTACAAGAAAAAATAAAAGAACAAGAAAGTGCTGTAGAAAGCCAAAAAGCAGATATCGATTCTCTAACGCTCGTCTTAGCAAACACAAAAGAAATTATATCTCAGCGCGACAGCATTCATTTCTTAGGAATGTCTATAGAAAAAGGGACCTATAATGTCATCGTATGGTCCATCATTATACTTTTAACCATTTCACTTCTTTTCTTTATTCAACGCTATAAAAGCAACATTCAAACCGCAAAAGAAAGCAAAAATGCTGCAGACGAAATTCGTGAGGAATTTGAACAACATCGTAAAAAGGCAATGGAGCGTGAGCAGAAATTGAAACGAGATCTTCAAGATGAGTTAAATAGATCCTCTAGATAAATCTGCTTCAAAATGACAATATGTTTTGCTAACCACTAAAAACGGATAGCAAACATTTCATTCTTTCTAATGTTCTTATAAAGAATGAATAATCTTTATACTATTAAGCAGGCTTCTGGCCCTCTAATCTCTCTTGCACTTCATGATGGTCATTTCATCGATGAAGATCTCCTCATTCATATCGCTTTAGATGAACATGAACGGTTTCGTGAAGAGGATCCTTACTCAGCTGAAATAGCTAATCTTCCCATAACTCAAGTTGTGGTCCATTCTTCGCGCTTTATGATTGATTTAAATCGACCAAAGGATAAAGCCATTTATAGGCACGAAGAAGATGCATGGGGACTAAAAGTCTGGAAAGAACAATTTCCTGAAAGCTTAAAGTCTACTCTCATGAGCTACTACAATCACTTTTATCAGCAAATCGAGAATTTGATAAAGGAGAAAATTAAAAGCTACGGATATTTTCTGATTCTAGATATACACTCTTATAATCACCGGCGTGAATCCCCTTTTAAGGTATCTCCTTCTTCAGAAAGCCCTGAGATAAACTTAGGAACCTTTTATAACCATGCCAAATGGCAGCCGATCTGTAAGGAATTCTTGGGCTACCTATCAGCTTGTAAGATTGCAGATGAATTTCCTGATGTAAGAGAGAATATAGTGTTTAAAGGAGGGGGCTTCACACAATGGGTAAATAAAAACTACGGTGATCAGGGTTGTGTAATATCTATTGAATTTAAGAAAACCTTTATGGATGAATGGACAGGTAGAGCTAATTTCCGCCATATTGTTCACCTAAATAGAGCATTAAGAGGCGCTATACCACTACTGAATTATAAGTTGGCCAACATGCACAAAAATGAAGGGCAAACATGGTAAATTTCAACAAGATCATTAATCGAATTACAGATAAAATAAAAAAAGAAGAATCTATCCACATTAACCTTCCCGGAGGGGGGCTATTTAAAATGGAAAAGCCTGTTCCCTTTTTGGTATTATATAGGATTCCCCCGGATGGAAACGATGGTTTTACATCAAAATTAGGAAAAACGGAATCTGCCTATTTATATGCAGCAGACCTTCCAGATGGAAATCTTCACCTTTTGATCAAAGAAGTCGCTAATCAATTAACTGAGAAATTTAAAGGGTTTCTTTTACTAGAAGTATGGTTAACACCGAAAATAACTGACAACGGATTTACCGTAAATGTGAGTCAAAAAAGCGGTCAGGAGGTTGCTGAAAAGCTTAAAACAGAACTAGATAAAATTACTATCCAAGGACAGTTAATAAAGGTAAAAGTAAATAAAGGTAAGTCAGTAGTAACTCCCCCTTACTATAAGCCAATCATTAATATCACAGACGCAAATAAATCAGGCATTACATTAATAGGTTTAGAAATTGCACCTTTTTATTTAAATCAGGCAACGGGAACTGCTTATCCACTAATACTAAGGGAATTAAGATCACAATTTAGCAAAGCTATTAAAAAAGGCTTTTTCGAATTTCTCAGGTTTCATACTTCCTACAATGCCACTAACTTCCAAATGCTTGGAACCACCAGTTTGGAGAAGAAAGTATTTGAAATTGACACTAAACTGGGTCAACTCAGCAATCTTTTCGATTTTTTACTCCTCGTAACGCCGGTTAATACAGATGAAGCATGGGAGGAATTCTCAAAATCAAATTATTTAAAGAAGCCGGTCTTCCATTATCGGCCCTTACCTATTGATCCGGAAATGATAAAAAGAGAAATCTATAACCTACCTATTGAAGATATCTCCGACCCAACAATGGCTTTCCTTTTTCGTGACAAGCGAAAAGAAATCGATAGGATGCTAAACATGGTGGCCGAACGGGAAAAACCAGACTTTATGCACAGCAGCTTACAGGTTTTTGGCCCCATTGATGAAAAGCTATTAGATATCGCAAAAGCTATCTTGGTAGCTATTGAACCCAATATCGAATCGGACAAAAAAGAGAAAATTAATGCAAGCGAGTTTGCAAAAATAGCTGTAAAAGAACTTGAATGGTTAAAACTCCAGGATCCAAGGGTTTCTACTGCTGTGCGGGTAAGAGATGATATACACGGAATTTTAGTGTCTAGAGGAACTCTTAATATCAATAAAAACTTCACTGTTTCTCCAGAGAGGGCTTCCGCTTTATTACAGCATGAAATTGGAACTCATGTCGTAACGTACTTTAATGGAAAAGCACAACCCCTTAAATTATTTTATATTGGAGTGCCAGGTTACGAAGAATTACAGGAAGGGCTGGCCGTTTTTTCCGAATACCTTACTGGTGGATTAACGTTGGGACGAATGCGAACATTAGCCGCTCGCGTAGTTATCGTAGATCAGCTAATATCAGGAAGCTCATTTATCGATTCTTTCTTTCTTTTGGTGGATAAATATGGCTTTTCCGAAAAAGCGGCCTATTTATTGACAACCAGAGTGTATAGAGGCGGGGGTTTAACAAAAGACGGTGTATATTTAAAGGGATTACTAAATATCATCGAGTACATTAAACAAGGAAAATCATTGGAAACGCTCTTAATTGGAAAAATCAGACAAGATTATTTGCCCGTTATTCAAGAACTAATCCATCGTCAGATATTAATAAAGCCAGTCTTAAAACCCAGATATCTTGATGAAATTTATTCAGATAAATTCAACCTAATCAAATCAGGGGGAAATGTGTTCAACATGATTCATGGATAATTAAGAAACCATAATTAACTTAAATTAAATATATGAGAATAGGATTTCTTGTCAATCAAATGCCCAAAGAATCGGCAACATATACGACAACCGGACTTGCTTTAAAAGCAAAGGAAATGGGACACGAGGTTTATTATATAGGAATTGGCGACTTGACCTATACTAAAGATGAATTGATGGGTGCACATGCACGGAAAGTCCCTAACCAAACCTTTGAAACGAATGTCGAATTCTTAGACACAATGAAAAAGGTAGAGAAAACACTAATTACTGCCAAGGACTTAGATGTTTTAATGTTAAGAAACGACCCATCGGTAGACTTTGAAAACCGCCCTTGGGCGCAAAATGCTGGGGTTGTATTTGGCCAGCTGGCAAAATCACAAGGTGTACTTGTTTTAAACGATCCAGACTCGTTGGCGAATGCTCTAAATAAAATGTATTTTCAATACTTCCCAAAAACCGTTCGCCCACAAACTATTATCACTCGAAACAAAGATGATATTAAAGCTTTCTATAGAGAATATAACAAAAAAATCATTCTTAAACCCCTGCAAGGGTCTGGCGGAAAAAATGTTTTCTTAGTCAATGAAGATCAGGAAAATCTTAATCAAATTGTTGATGCTATTGCGCGAGATGGATTTGTTGTGGCACAAGAATATCTAATCGACGCCGAACGTGGAGATGTGCGTTTATTTTTATTAGATGGAGAGCCAATTGTCGTTGACGGAAAAATTGCGGGCATACATCGGATGCAAGCACCCGATGACATTAGGAGCAACGTTCATCAAGGCGGAAAAGTTAACATTCCGGAATATACTAAGCGCATGTTTGAATTGGTGGAAGAAGTTAAACCAATATTAAAAAGTGATGGCATGTTTTTTACCGGCTTAGACATTGTAGGAGATAAATTAATGGAAGTAAATGTGTTTAGTCCAGGAGGGATAGGCAATGCAAGTAAATTGCAAGGCGTGGATTTCTATAGCCCTATTATTAAAGCAATGGAAGCCAAGCTGTAAAGAGTTGTATTTATACGCTCAAATATGGCTTATACATCTTTAGCTTAAAACCTCTTCAAGTACCAGATGTGACTTTATTTCACCGAAATTGTCAATGTGCAATCGATAAAAATCGGTTACATATTTTAAAAGTATCCTACGATCGACCAAAGGAATACGAACTGCGCCTAGCGTCTCAAGATTTGCTGCTAGCAGAGATGCCCATTGAGAGGTGTGGGGCTCTTGTAACACCAAACGATGATGCGGCGCATCGGTACAAAATACACCATCTTGCAAATCAAAATAATGTTGATTTGCTTTAGGTAAAGCTGGATAAAAGCCCAGGAACTTAGTCAGACGCAATAAAAAATATAGATGAAAGTTGGGAGGTGCTTTTTCTGATGAATCTAGCCAGGAAACAGCAGTAAAGACATATTCAAATAAATATTCGTCGGGACCCTGTTGTTTCAAGCATTTAAATAGGACTTCTGTTAAATATAATGCCATTACGCTTTTCTCAAGTTCGTAGGGGATGGTATGAAATAATGGTGATTGCCGAGCCTCAGAAATACGCTGAATGTTTCCGTTATTTTTATGATAAACCACCATATCCAACAAGTGAAGAGGCTGCAATATGTTGATATTTATCTTTGCTTTACTTTTTTTGGCGCCATGAATAATATAAGATTGCAATCCAAATTTGTCAGTAAATATTTGGCAGATCACACTGGTATCACGATGATTTATCGTCTTTAAAACGATCCCGCGTGTTTTATGCAGCATTTCCTATTTTCTTAAAATAAACCAAATCTTTGGAACAAAGATCGTAAGACCAACCAAAAGAGCAAAAATCGAAAGGATAAGTACGGCGGCAGCGGCGGCATCCTTCGCTTTTTTTATTAAAGGATTATACTTCGGAGAAACAAAATCTGACAATGCTTCCAATGCTGTATTCATTAACTCCATGCCTAGTACCAATGCGATCGCTAACAATATCCAAAGCCACTCAAAAACCGATAGCGAAAGGAAAAATCCAAGAAGTACTGCGAAAACCATTGCAATACAGTGGAACCTAAAATTTGGTTCAGTTTTATAAGTATCTCGAATACCAGCAAAAGCATTAGCAAAGCCATTCCAAAACTTACTATTCCTTCCCATCTTCCTCTTCTTCAGCTCGTTCTTCCTGTTCAGCACGCTCTTCTAGAATATCCTTCCGTTCAATTTTTCGCATTAAACTATAAATTATCATTACAAAACCATAGCCAAATGCAAGCACCCCTAGAACTAAAGGTATTTTGTAAAATGTGGCAAGAGGGTCTTTTGAATAAACCCCATAATAACATAATAAAACCCCCACAATAAAAAAAACAAGGCCTCTTTTTAGGTATTTATTCATATGACTTTATTACTTCTAACACAAATGTTACTCCAAACTTCACAAAAATAAGGGAAATTGATCGAAAATTATTATTATACTGAAATTCAATTTTTTTCCACTTAATAATTAAGGATAGCAAATATTTGGATGGTCTAATGATAGCGTTTCTTTACGGAATGGACAATTTTAAGTATCTTTGCATCCTTAAATTTTAGATATAAAAACCTGATGTACACGGAATATAAACAGTTAAATTTAACTGAAATCGAAAAAAGTATTTTAGCTTTCTGGGACGACAAGGATATTTTTGAAAAAAGTATTCGGAATCGTCCAGATTCAAAACCCTATACTTTTTACGAAGGCCCTCCTTCTGCAAACGGAATGCCTGGGATCCATCATGTGATGGCACGTGCGATCAAAGATATATTTTGTCGGTATAAAACCTTAAAAGGCTTCCAAGTAAAGCGTAAAGGAGGCTGGGATACTCATGGATTACCAATCGAGCTGGCCGTTGAAAAATCTTTAGGCATTACCAAGGACGATATTGGCAAAAAAATATCAATAGAAGAATACAATGATCACTGCCGAAAAGAAGTAATGAAATATACCGATGTATGGAACGACTTAACCCGAAAAATGGGCTATTGGGTCGATCTTGAAAATCCGTACATTACTTATAAAACGGAATACATCGAGACCTTATGGTGGATATTAAAAGAGTTCCACAAAAAAGGATTACTCTATAAGGGCTATACCATACAGCCTTTTTCTCCAGCTGCAGGGACGGGATTAAGCTCACACGAATTGAACCAACCTGGCACCTATAAAATGGTGACTGATACCACAATAGTTGCTGAATTTAGAATCAGAAAAGACCAAGTCCATCCCTTAACTTCCATTTTATTTGAACAGGAAGAGGAAGATACAGCGTTTATTGCTTGGACAACCACCCCTTGGACCCTTCCAGGCAATTCAGCCCTTATCGTTGGAAAGAACATCACGTATGCTAAAGTGAGCACGTTTAACGCCTATACACACCTTCCTGTAAGTGTGATTTTAGCAAAAGATCTGATTCCACGATTCTTTAAAAAAGAAGCACAGAATCTAGACTTTAAAGAATATAAGGCAAATGATAAACTTATTCCTTGGGAGATCAAAGCAGAATTCTTGGGTGCCGAACTTTTAAATCTGCGCTATCACCAATTAATGCCTTATGTAGATTCTCCAGAATTAGAAGAAAATGCATTTAGGGTCATTCACGGTGATTTTGTAAGTACCGAAGATGGTACTGGAATTGTTCACGCTTCGCCCAGTTTTGGTGCAGATGACTTTCGGGTTTGTAAAGAAAACAATGTTCCTGCCATTTTAGTAAAAGATGAGAACGGCAAAGAAGTACCTATTGTCGATCGTCAAGGTCGCTTCGTCGATGAAATAACAGATTATGCAGGAAGATTTGTTAAAGAAGAGTTCTTTTCTGATGGGGAACGAGCCGCATCAGATTTTAAGCCGACAGACGTTCTAATCGCTATCAAGCTTAAAGAAGAAAATAAAGCCTTTGATGTTAAAAGGTACGAACACAGCTACCCTCATTGCTGGCGTACGGATAAACCTATCTTATATTACCCCTTGGACAGCTGGTTTATACGCACAACAGAGTATAAAGAGAAAATGGTTTCTTTAAATAAAACAATCAACTGGAAACCAGAATCGACAGGCACGGGTCGCTTTGGTAACTGGCTTGAAAACTTAGTAGATTGGAACTTATCACGCTCGCGCTATTGGGGAACTCCTCTACCAATCTGGCGAAGCGAAGACGAAAACGAAGAGCTATGCATCGGCTCAATTGCTGAATTAAAATCGTCTATTCAACAGAGCCTGGCATCAGATCTGCTAACCAAGGATGAAGAAACTAAGCTACAAAATTATTTAATAAAAATTGACGAAGGAAATTTCGATTTACACCGACCTTACGTTGATGATTTAGTGCTTGTTTCTGAGGGAGGGCAAAAGCTGTTCCGCGAACTTGATTTAATAGATGTTTGGTTCGATTCCGGAGCCATGCCGTTTGCCCAATGGGGTATAGATCAAGAAAAGCTAAATGGCGGATCCAGCACTCCTTTTAATGAAGGGTTCGAATCCGCTTACCCAGCAGATTTTATCGCCGAAGGTGTAGACCAAACCAGAGGTTGGTTTTTCACCTTGCATGCCATTTCAACCATGCTTCGCGGTTCGGTCGCCTTTAAAAATGTTATTTCTAACGGGCTGGTACTCGATAAAAATGGCAACAAGATGTCGAAACGACTTGGAAATGGCGTCGACCCTTTTGAGACCATTGAAAAATACGGTGCTGATGCAACCCGTTGGTATATGATAAGTAATGCGGCGCCTTGGGACAATCTAAAGTTCAATGTGGAGGGAATTGACGAGGTGCGGAGAAAGTTTTTCGGCACTCTTTATAATACCTATGCTTTTTTTGCCTTATATGCGAATATCGATAAATTCACCTTCGCAGAAACGGACATTCGCTCAGAGCAACGGCCTGAAATTGATCGGTGGATCATATCGCTTCTAAATAGTTTAAGTGAAGAAGTTGACCAATACTACGCAGATTTTGAGCCCACAAAAGCAGCCCGAGCAATTCAAGATTTTGTCGATGCAAATTTAAGCAATTGGTACGTTCGTCTTTGTCGCAGACGCTTCTGGAAAGGGGATTATTCAAACGATAAGATTTCTGCTTACCAAACGCTTTACACCTGCTTAAACACCATTGCTAAACTAATGTCTCCGATCGCTCCGTTTTTTAGCGATAAACTATTTCTTGATTTAGAAACTATTACTAAAAAAGATGGAGCTGAATCCGTTCATTTAACGGATTTCCCCAGAGCGAATACGGATCTCATTGACAAAAGTTTGGAAGAAAGAATGGGCTTAGCACAAGACATTTCATCGCTAACCCTTTCCCTAAGGAAAAAGGTGGGGATCAATGTCCGTCAACCTTTGAACAAGATATTAATCCCAGTTTTAGACGATACTTTCATTGAAAAAGTTGAGAATATAAAAGATTTAGTCCTTTCAGAAACAAATATTAAAAATATTGAGTATATTCAGGACACTTCAGGAATTTTACGGAAAAAGATAAAACCCAACTTTAAAACCCTTGGGCCAAAAGTTGGAAAAAACATGAAGTCTGTTGCGGCTGCTATCGTTGGACTAAACGCAGAGCAAATACAACAACTTGAAAGCAATGGAGTATATGCATTGCCGGAATATGATTTTGTAGTAAGCTTAGCAGATGTTGAGATCATAGCGGAAGATGTGGACGGCTGGCAAGTAGCTAATTTAGGAAAACTTACAGTTGCGCTAGATGTACATATCACTCCAGAATTAAAACAAGAAGGTATCTCTAGAGAGGTAGTGAATAGAATTCAAAACCTAAGAAAAGAGATGAATTTTGAAGTAACAGACAAAATAATTGTAAAAATAAGTGCTTTATCCGAAATCTCTGAGGCAGTAAAGAACAATATAGCTTATATTCGCACTGAAATTCTAGCAAATGAATTAGATTTCGTGTCGGAATTAGCGCAAGGGCAGAAAACAACTATTAACGAACAAGAAATAAACATACTAATAGAAAGGGCATAACAATGGAAAAGATTGCAAAAACGCACTATAATGATGCTGAACTACAAGAATTCAAAGAGCTTATTTTAGAAAAAATACGCGTCGCAAGAGAGGAATTAAATTCATTAGCAAAGTCGCTAAGTAATCCCAACAGTAATGGTACAGATGATACCGCTGGAACATTTAAAACATTGGAGGATGGTTCTGCTACTTTAGAAAAAGAACAAATCAATCAATTAGCGGCACGTCAAAAGAAATTCATTGACAATTTGGAAGCGGCATTAGTAAGAATTGAAAACAAGTCCTATGGCATTTGTCGAGAAACGGGGAAACTAATTCAAAAGGAGCGTTTACGTGCGGTACCTCATGCAACTTTGAGCATGGAGGCAAAACTAAAGCAAAACTAAGCGCCGAATGAAAGGGTTTTCTAAACCAATACTATTAATTTCCATTATACTCATTCTTGACCAAGTTCTAAAGTTCTGGATTAAACTGAACATGACGCTTGGTCAAGAATTTCCTATTATTGGAGATCGGGGAATCATTCATTTTACCGAAAACAATGGAATGGCTTTCGGACTTGAACTAGGCGGCGAAGCAGGAAAATTAGCGCTGTCGCTTTTCAGGATTATTGCTATCATTGCCATTGGATATGGCATTGTACACATGGTTAAGAAAGAATACCATAAAGGTTTAATTTTATGTGTTTCATTAATCTTTGCAGGTGCTTTAGGCAACATGATCGATTCCGCATTTTATGGAGTCATCTTCAGCGAAAGTTCATGGTACGACAAAGCGCAACTATTTCCTCCGGAAGGTGGATACTCTAGTTTTCTGCATGGAAAAGTGGTGGATATGTTCTATTTCCCCATAATTAGTGGACATTTCCCTAGTTGGCTCCCAATTTGGGGCGGTGAAGACTTTATTTTCTTCAGACCCGTATTTAATCTCGCAGATGCTGCTATTTCCGTAGGGGTAATTATTATCTTAATCTTCCAAAAGAAATACTTTAAAGAAGACTCACCCGAGTTACAACAAGAAAATAGTGAAATGTTAGAAAAATAATAATGCTTGATACAAACAAGAGACCCTTACAGTTAAAAACTATAAGGGCTTTTTATTTGTCTTTTTCTTCTTCTCGACCCACAACTTGGTCATCCTGACCGAGGCAGAGATCTGTCCGAACAAGCAACAATGAGATTCCCTCCATTATGCTACACTCCCATTTCGAAATGACGATAATAAATCAATTTTGAACGCAGTATAAACAAAAAGTACCATCATTGACGAAATTTATATCGCATTTTAAGGAAAAATTTCTTAAATTGACACTTCAATAAAATTACAACTATGAATTACAAGATCGCATCGTTGCCCAAATTACAAAACGAAGGAAAAGATATTCACAGGCTTCCTTTTTCAATACGTATTTTACTTGAGAACGCAATACGAAACCATGACGGATTTGCGATTACAGACGAACACGTGAAAACCCTTACCGATTGGAATTCAGCTGGCACTGATGCTGAAATCCCGTTTAAACCAGCACGTGTTTTAATGCAAGATTTTACGGGTGTACCCGCAGTGGTTGATATTGCATCAATACGTGCAGAAGTGGTGAGAAAAGGAGGTGATGGCACAAAAATCAACCCCGCAATTCCTGTTGACCTGGTGATCGACCATTCCGTTCAGGTAGACTTTTTCGGAACGGATTATTCCGAAGGAAAAAATGTAGCGATGGAATATGAGCGGAATGCGGAACGCTACCAATTATTAAAGTGGGCGCAAACTGGATTAGATAACTTTACTGTGGTGCCACCAGGTATGGGAATCTGCCACCAAGTAAATTTAGAATATCTAGCAAAAGGTGTAATAGAACGCGATGGTTGGGCGTTCCCAGATACTTTGGTAGGATTAGACTCACATACCCCAATGGTAAACGGGATCGGCGTGCTGGGCTGGGGTGTTGGTGGAATTGAAGCCGAAGCTGCGATGCTAGGGCAACCTATTTATTTCACTTGCCCAAAAGTTGTAGGTTTAAATTTAAAAGGTCGCATCCCACAAGGATGCACCGCTACAGACATGGTGCTTACCATTACAAACCTCCTACGTAAAGTGGGTGTTGTGGGAAAATTCGTAGAAGTATATGGCGATGCGCTTGATCACCTAACGGTAACCGATAGGGCTACGATTGCAAACATGTCACCAGAGTTTGGATGTACCGTGACCTATTTCCCCATTGACGACCAAACGTTAGAATACATGAAGCGAACGAACCGTTCGCAGAAACAAATTACTCTCGTTAAAGACTACTGCATAGAGAACCTTCTTTGGAGAACTGGAAAGGAAGAAATTGAATATTCAGAAGTCGTTGAGCTAGACCTAGGAACTTTACAGCCTACCGTTTCTGGACCAAAACGTCCACAAGATAAAATATTGGTCAAGGATCTGCATGAGAAATTTGCCGATTTGTTAAGGGAGGAATTTAAAAGGGAATATGTACCCGTAGGTGATCGCCGTGAACATGTTTGGCTGGATGAAGGAGGATCAGGAAGTCAATTCGCGCCAAAAAACGAAATTGAAAAGCCAGCAGGCGTCAATATTGTTCAAGGAAATGATTTACGGACAGTAAAAATAAAATTTAAAAACGCAGATTATAAGTTAAGTGATGGAAGCATCGTTATTGCGGCAATCACAAGTTGCACCAATACCTCCAACCCTACCGTTATGGTCGGTGCAGGATTAGTAGCCAGAAATGCGGTAGCTAGAGGCTTGAGGACCAAGTCATGGGTAAAAACAAGTTTGGCACCTGGTTCAAAAGTGGTAACAAGCTATCTTGAACGTTCTGGTTTATCCGAAGACTTAGATGCATTACGTTTTCATACCGTTGGCTATGGCTGTACATCCTGTATCGGAAATAGTGGGCCACTTCCTCCACATATCGCAAAAGCGGTAGATGAGCATGACATGATCGTGGCTTCTGTGCTTTCTGGGAATAGAAACTTTGAAGCCCGAGTACACTCACAAGTAAAAATGAACTTCTTAATGTCCCCCATGCTGGTTGTGGCCTATGCCTTGGTCGGACGAGTCGACATTGATCTAATGAATGACCCCTTAGGCTATGACCCAAATGGCGAAGCTGTTTACTTAAAAGACATCTGGCCGAGTCAAGAAGAGATTAACCAAACCATCAGTGAGTGCATGAAAGTAGAAGACTTTAAAGAAGTCTACGACGTTATTTTCGACGGCAATGAAGAATGGCAAAAACTAGAAGCGCCTACAGGCACCGCCTACAAGTGGGATGAACATTCTACCTATATCCAAGAGGTACCTTTCTTCAAAGACATCAGCGGAACGCCAGAACCATTACAAAACATCGAAAACGCACGTGTTTTATTGTATCTGGGAGATTCAGTGACCACAGATCATATATCTCCTGCAGGAGCATTTAGCGAAACCACGGCAGCGGGGAAATATTTACTGAGCAAAGGCGTGGAACGAAAAGACTTTAACTCTTTCGGCTCTCGACGTGGAAACCATGAAGTGATGATGCGCGGAACGTTTGCAAACGTGCGTATAAAAAATCAAATTACGGATAAAGAAGGTGGATTTTCAACTTATTTCCCCACCAATGAAACTCATACTGTCTATGATACCGCTATGAAGTACATTGAGGATCAAACTCCTCTTATCGTTTTGGCTGGAAAAGAATATGGTAGTGGATCTTCGCGCGACTGGGCTGCTAAAGGTGCAAACCTACTAGGCATCAAAGCCGTGATTGCAGAGAGCTTTGAGCGCATCCACAGAAGCAATTTAGTACAAATGGGCATATTGCCCCTTGAATTCATTTCAGGGCAAACAGCGCCGTCTTTAGGCCTCTCAGGAAAAGAAACCTATACCTTTACTGGAATCTCGGAATCTTTAACACCCGCTAAAATCATTCAAGTTACAGCAACAAAAGAATCTGGCGAAAAAATAGAGTTCAGTGCAAAAGCGCGTTTAGATTCAGCGATCGAAATCGCTTATTACCAAAATGGAGGAATTTTACAATATGTATTAAGAGAACATTTGAAAAAATAAAAGCCTGGTTATAATCTGAATAAGTCAGTCAGGTAAAAACCTAAAATCAAAAAAGCGTGAATCATCTTGATTCACGCTTTTTTGATTCATATCTATTTCCTATTCTTCAAGGATTGGTTACTCAGCTCGACGATCCCTTTCCTCTACTTTAATGAATCAACTAAGCTCAACCAACAGAGATTTAATCGATGTACTCAAACCTTGTGTATGGCACCAACACCTCTGGAATTTGAATTCCTGCTTTTGTTTGAAAGTTCTCCAAAATAGCGGCTACGATTCTAGGAAGAGCCAATGCGCTCCCATTTAGTGTATGTGCTAATTGCATCTTTCCATTCTCTCCTCTATACCTAACTTTTAAGCGATTGCTTTGAAAGGTTTCAAAGTTAGATACGGAAGATACTTCTAACCAGCGTTTTTGTGCCGCACTCCACACTTCCATATCGTAAGTTAAAGCCGATGCAAAACTCATGTCTCCACCACACAGGCGTAACACTCTATATTGTAATCCTAATTTCTTCAAAAGATCTTGTACATAGTTACTCATGCCTTCCAATGTTTCATAAGAATGCTCAGGCTTCGTAATTTGAACCAATTCGACCTTATCAAATTGATGAAGGCGGTTTAGCCCTCTTACATGTGCCCCATAGGAACCCGCTTCACGGCGAAAACAAGGTGTATAAGCGCAATGCTTCACTGGAAAGTCTTCTTCTTTTAAGATTGTGTCACGATATAAGTTGGTAACAGGAACCTCAGCCGTTGGAATCAAATACAAGTTATCCTCATTAACAAAATACATTTGTCCTTCTTTGTCGGGCAATTGTCCGGTTCCAAAAGCGGAAGCCTCGTTTACCAAAATAGGCGGTTGCACTTCATTATAGCCGGCTTGATCCGCTTCATCCAAAAAGAAATTGATCAATGCTCGTTGTAATTTCGCACCTTTTCCCTTATAGACCGGGAAACCAGCGCCCGTCACTTTTGTACCCAATTCAAAATCAACAATATCATATCTAGTTGCCAATTCCCAATGAGGCACGGCGTCTGTAAGTAAATTAGGATCTTCACCAAATTCTAATACCACTTCATTTTCTTCAGGAGTATCACCGAAGGGCACCGACTCATGAGGAAGATTAGGAAGTTGAACCAAAGCCTCATGTAACGTTGCATCTACCTCATTTAATTTCTCTGAAAGTTCCTTGATATTTTCTTTGTGCGCATATGTAGTGCTTTTTATAGCATCAGCTTCTTCACGCTGCCCCTTTCGCATCAAATCACCAATTTGCTTGGCTGCTGCATTAGCTTCCGCTGAAAGACTGTCCAAGGAGGATTGACTTGAGCGACGCAATTTATCCAATTCGATAATCTCGTCGACCAATGACAATTGATCAAATCCTTTTTTCTTCAATCCCTCAATAACTTTTTCTCTGTTTTCTCGGATATAACTATATTGCAACATATCTTTGTTTTTAAATGCAAACTTAGATAAATTTGATGAATATACCTAGATTAGGCTTTCATCTAAAATCGAATTGTCGACCTCTCCTCGATGGTAAAGATGTTTAAAGAGAAAATATAAAATCACAAAATTAAATGCTATACTTAGTTCCTACCCCTATCGGAAATTTAGAAGACATGACTTTTAGAGCCATCCGAATTCTTAAAGAAGTAGATATCATTTTAGTTGAAGATACCCGGGTGAGTGCTCCTCTTTTGAAACATTTCGGGATTGATAATAAGGTTTACTCACATCACCAACATAATGAACATAAAGCCTTAAACGAATTAATCCGTTTAATGAAAGAGGGTAAAACTCTAGCATTAATTTCTGATGCAGGGACTCCTGCCATCTCCGACCCTGGCTTTCTATTGGTGAGGGAAGCGATTCAAAACGGCCTTGAGGTCAATTGTCTGCCAGGAGCTACCGCTTTTGTACCTGCATTGGTCAATTCTGGTCTACCTGCAGATCGCTTTGTATTTGAAGGCTTTCTACCGGTTAAAAAGGGAAGGCAAACGAGGCTGAAATTTTTAGTAGGTGAAGAAAGAACGATGATCTTTTATGAGTCGCCACATCGAGTTTTAAAAACGCTTACAGACTTTATAGAATACTTTGGCGATGAGCGCTTAGTCTCTGTTTCAAGAGAAATAACAAAGGTTTTTGAAGAAACAGTTCGTGGAACTTTACGGGAAGTATTTACTCATTTTGAAACGGGAATTGTGAAAGGCGAATTTGTTATTTGTTTACATGGTGCAGAATAATAATCGACTGCTCACTCAACGTCATATCGACCGCAGTGGAGACATCTCTAAGTTCATTGCTCATTACCCAGAGATCCTTCAATTCCGCTGTGCTACATTCAGGATGACGGTAGGGATTGCGATCAGTTTGCACTAACTTTATATATTAGCAATAAAGCTGACGATGTTTTGCCTTAGCGCTCAGTGGCCAACGAAGTTATTAAAAAGAAAATATTCCAATGAGAAAAAATGCCCTATTAGCTCTATTAAGCGCCGTCCTATTGTGGCTAGCCTGGCCGCCGATTCCTTATACGTCGCCCTTACTTTTGGTGGCATTTGTACCTTTATTGTTTGCCATAGAGGCTATCATTACAAGTCCTTTTAATAAGAAGGGGAAAAAAGTATTTCTTATTGCTGGCTTAACAGGGTTTTTATGGAACACAGCAAGTATTTATTGGGTTTTTAATGCTATGAATGCTGTAATGCCGTCCATAGCTGCCATAGTCATTTCACTAATTCCTTTTGGTTTAGCAGCTCTCTTAATGGCTTTGGCTTTTTGGCTTTATTATCAATTAAGAAAGCGATATAGCATAGTTATTTCTTTCATGGGCCTTATTAGCTTTTGGATTTCTTATGAGTTCCTTCATCAAAGTTGGGATTTGGCCTTTCCTTGGATGACCTTAGGCAATGGCTTTTCCATGGACCATCACCTTGTTCAATGGTACGAATTCACAGGTGTGTTTGGTGGATCTTTATGGATTCTAATTTGTAATATCTTGTTGTTTTTCATATTAAAAAGCGGGCAGCCATTTTTAAAGAATGTAGCTAAGAAAACACTCATTGCTTGGTTATTGATTATTATTATTCCTATTATTATTTCATTGACACGCTATTATTCTTATGAAGAGCGTATTAATCCAGCTGACGTGGTTGTCGTTCAGCCCAATGTAGATCCCTACCAGAAATATGGAGAGCTATCCACTGAAATTCAATTAACCAATTTAATACAACTTTCAGACTCAGTTGCTTTACCCTATACGGAGTTTTTCATTTGGCCAGAAACGGCACTTCCTGAAGCGATTAATGAGCAACACATCCGTGAAAGCAAAAGCTTTTTACAAATTCAAAATTTTTTAGATCGTTACAAAAATGGCAGTCTTCTAACTGGGATTGAAAGTTATTTAATTTACGATTCTGCAAAAACACTGTCAGCAACCTTTTACCCACACTTAAATGGATATGTAGATGCCTTTAATGCCGCTACATTAATTGAGAATTCAGGAAAAGTACAGTTTTATCATAAATCAAAACTTGTACCTGGTGTAGAGCAATTACCTTTTAAAGAATCATTAGCATTTATGAAGCCCTTGTTCGCCGAATTTGGCGGCACTACTGGTGGATATGGAAGACAAGAAGAAGCCTCAGTATTTTATTCTCAAAGCGGCATTGGTGCTGCACCTATTATCTGCTATGAATCCATATGGGGAGCTTATGTAGGAGACTTTGTCAAACAGGGAGCACAATTTATCGCTGTCATTACGAATGACGGGTGGTGGGGAAATACATCAGGCAAAGATCAACATCTTGCCTATGCAAAGCTACGCGCTATCGAAAGTAGGCGCTGGGTCGTTCGTTCTGCAAATACTGGCATATCGGGTTTTATCAATCAAAAGGGCGATATTGTAAGAAAAACCAAATGGTGGACAGCGGATGCAATCAATCAGGAAATAAATCTTAACGAAGAGCTTACATTTTATGTCAAAGCTGGGGACTATATTGCTTATTTGGCATCATTTGGTAGTTTACTCTTCGGAGGGCTTATTCTTTTTAGGTTGAGAGGAAGAGTTGAGGATAATGGTAAAATGTAATTACATTCTTGAAACAACAGGCATTATTCTAGATCTCCCAAATGCTTTATTAGAAACTCTTAAATTAGGAGGCACCTGAAAACGTTTAAATTCAGCATTATCGACCAATTTAATGATTCGTTCCACTATACTTTTTTCAAATCCTAAAGCGATTATATCTGATGGACTTTTATCCATATCAATATATTGGTATAGAATAGTATCCAACAAAGGATAATCAGGTAAAGAATCGATATCCTTTTGACCAGGCCTTAATTCAGCAGAAGGTGGCTTTACAATCGTATGCAAAGGAATAATTTCACGTTCTCTATTGATGTACTTTGCCAATTCAAAGGCTTGTGTTTTATAAACGTCGCCAATCACACTTAAGGAACCTACCAAATCGCCATAAAGTGTACCATAGCCTACTGCTGCCTCGCTTTTATTAGAGGTATTTAAAACGATATGGCCTAACTTATTTGATATAGCCATTAACAAAAGACCCCGTGACCTGGCTTGGATGTTCTCTTCAGTAAGGTTTGCTTCTCTATCCTGGAACACCGGAGCCAGTAATTGCTCAAAAGTATTTACTGCTTCTTCTATAGGAATAATCTCATGGTTACAACCTGTATTCTCCACTAAATCTAAAGCATCTTTTAAAGAATGTTCAGTCGAATACACCGAAGGCAAAAGTACACTTAAAACATTTTGTGGCCCCAAAGCTTCACATGCAAGGGCAGCAACAAGTGCAGAATCTAAACCACCAGACAGACCTAATACTGCTTTTTTAAAGCCCTGCTTTTCAAAAAAATCTTTGATACCCATAACTAGAGCATCATGGATAAGAGCAATTTCTGAATCCGCCTCATTCGATTTATAAGGCGCCTTTCCGGTTATGCTTTCGCCAAGTTCATAATATTTCGTCTCTTCCTTAAAAGAGAGTAATTCATCAACAATACTCCCATTCGCATCCATAATAAAAGATCGACCATCAAAGAGCATATCCCCATTTCCACCGACTTGATTTACCTCGATCAGAAGTCGATTAGCTTCTTTACTAGATGCCGATGCGCTCGCGCGCCTCGTCGAATAAGAGGTATAAGAAAACGGTGTGGCAGCAAGGTGGACAATAAACTCAACTTTCTCAGTATTGAAAACTTCATTAATATCCTTTCCAATCGCGACGATAAAGCGTTTACCTTGTAATTCTATAGCTTGATGACCTTCACCAGAACTAAAATGCCGACTCTCGTCGTACCAATCTTCCCTGCTTAGCTGCCTTTTCTTAATAATTTGCTCTACCGAACCATCTTCTAGATAATAAGCAGCATTGTACAATCGATCCTCACTTTCATAGATCCCCCCGACAATACATGCAATACCTTTGGTATTTGCCTTTATTACTTCTATAGCTTGTTGGCTCCTTTCCCTGAACAAACTACTATGATAAAGGTCGAAAGCAGGAAAACCGCCTACAGCTAACTCGGAAAAAATCAACAAATCAACTCCATTGACCTTTGCCTTGAGAATGGAATCAACAATCTTTTCAATGTTACTTTGAAAATTTCCAACCGTATAATTTAATTGAGAGACAGCGATATTCATATCATCTTTATTTAAAAAAAGATAGCAAAATTAAAAGCAACGTATGAGCTTTTAGGTTTCCCGTCTTTTAATATCCCCGTGAAACCATTGTTTAACGTTAAACCAGTCATCATATTCAATTTATGATCCAGTTGCCAATTAATACCTCCGCCTATCTGCATCGCTAAACGAAGCGGTTCTGCATTATTTCCTAATGAGGTTTTATCAGCTCCGCTTATTTCACGCTCTCCATTAATTTTAATGCCGGCGGCAAAGCCAAATTGACCATAATAGCTTCTATAATAACGCTGGGTACTCTGAAGCTTTAATCCAAAAGGAACCTCGATGTATTGCAGATGATAAGTCGATAAAACATCGTTATTAGCATTTTCACTTGAATAGTCGGAACTTGCTTTTAGGTTATTTATCAAAAATCCGGTTGAGAAATAGTAATTTTCCGTCAATGCAAAATCGCCTAACAAGCCGTATGAATATCCAATCTTAGGTTCTTTTTTTATGTTTTGTAAATCACCATAGCGTAACCAGTGTATATTCGGAGAAAGTGTGATTCCTAAACTTACCTTTTTGTCGCTATAATTAGATCCATAATAATCTTGCGCTTGGGCGAAATGTCCTAAAAGCGCGGATAATAAAAGAATAAAAGTAAATTTTTTCATTTAATTAATTTCAATACAGCAAATTTCTATACAGGAATATAATCCACATTCTCGGTTCTGAGTTCAAGAACCAAGCCAAGAATATGACAACGAAATTAATCTTTTTATTTGAATTTTCGGGCTTAAAACTCCGATACGCTTATAATTTCACTCTTTCCATCTATTCCCGGAGAGCCAGAAAATATCTGTCCTTGAGGTAATGTTCCTAGCGGTCGGGCGCCTCTTCCAATCTGAGAAAGAATATTTCTAATATCACTTTGTGCGTTCACCGAATATCCACCAGCTTTAGTATCAATTGATAAATAGGAACTCGCCTTTTTGTCTTCCGACTGGGGAACGATACCATCCGACAAATATTTTAGCGTTACCTTTCCCCCATTCCCATTCGGAAAGGTTCTTGTTCCATTTCTTGCGTCAAGTCCGACGGCCGAAACTCGAAGGCTTTCAAGGTTGTCAAAACGTATGGTAATATCCATATCACTACCATTATTTTTGCCATCTGTTCCAAAAATAAATGCGTTTTTTCCAATTACAGCATGTTTCACTTGCAATTTCACATGCTTCTTACCGTAAAATGCCAACCGTGACCGGTCTTTCATAATTAAGGTATCAATCGTGAGGGTTAAAGAAGAATCTCGGCTTGAGAACACTTTACTCTTCTTCTTAGCTATTTCTAATTTTGGAATATGTTGAATAGAATCGGTTTGCGCCTGAAGGTTTAAGAAAAGAAACGAGGTGATCAAGAAAAGAACTATCGTTTTCATAATAAAATATTTTACTACTTAAACGAATTGAAACAGGAATGGTTTAAAGAAGCAGCATTAAATCTATTAAAAAAAACAAAAGCTTAACTAGAAAATAGCCCTAAAGAACTTATCCCTCAAAGGATTGCTAGTTAAGCTTTCAAATCAAACCATCACAGAGATGACAAACTAAATTATTTCATGATTTTGAATACCGTACTTATTGCTATAACACTTCCAATAATCAACAATACATTTCCGATCGAGGTAAACAAAAATGAATCTTCAACAAAGCGGACAAAAGTTCCTGCTACACCAAAAATAATGGCTACAACTAACGTAATATAGTGCTTCGTTTCGTTGGCGTTATTATCGTTGGTTCTTTGTGTTTTTCTTACAGAATTTGACATATGCTATTTATTTAAAAACAAAAATACAAATTAAATGAATGATTAAAAATCTAATGTCACTAAAATAATTAAGCCCTCATGAAACATGAAGGCTTAATTTACTTGATCGAAATATTTCGAGTTTTAAGACACTTAAAGACTACCCGTTTGAAAGAGCGGCGGCACCACTTACAATTTCTGTCAGTTCGGTTGTGATCGCTGCTTGACGAGCTTGGTTATATGCCAATTTCAACTCTTTAATTAATTCACCAGCATTATCGGTTGCTTTATCCATAGCAATCATTCTTGCCCCATGCTCAGAAGCATGGGAGTCTAAAACCGCTTTATATAACTGGGTTTTAATAGATTTAGGAATCAACTCCTCAATTATTTTATCGATAGAAGGCTCGAAGATATAATCTGTCTCATTACTTGAACCAGTCGTATCCTCCAAACTTTGAGAGGCTTCCAAGGGTAGTAGTTGTTCGGTTGTCAGTGCCTGGACAGAAGCACTCCTAAATTCATTGTATACTAATTCAACACGATCGTAATCACCTTTTACAAAAGAATCCATTATACTTTGAGTCAAGATAGAAACGTTCTCAAAGTTTAGATTATTGAATAACTCATTATTATTCCCAATTACATTGTATTCATGCTTTTGATAATAATCATGACCCTTTTTTCCAATAGCGATGATACTCACATCTCCTTTACGGAATTGCGCGATATATTTTGTCGAAATTAATTGATTGACAGTTTTAATAGCGTTCGAGTTAAAGGCACCAGCCAAACCTCTATTAGAAGTAACAACAACCACTAATACCTTATTAGGCACTCTATTTTCTAAAAAAGGCGAAGCACCTCCTTCCACGCTAGCTGAAAGATTTGCTAAAATCTCTTTAAGCTTATTGGCATAAGGTCTTAACTGAATAATAGCATCCGTAGCTCGTCTCAGCTTCGCAGCAGAGACCATCTTCATAGCATTTGTTATCTGCTGTGTTGAGGTTACGGATACAATTCGGTTTCTTACTTCTTTTAAATTAGCCATAGTTTTTTATAAGATGCGAGACAAAAAAAATCTCTAATATTTAGAAGCTAACTCCTTAGCTACTTTTTCCAATACATCTGTCAGTTCATCATTAAACTTTCCTTCCTTTAGTGCTTTCAACACTTCTGGATGGCGAACTTCAAGTTGTTGCAAATATTCTTCTTCAAATGCACGTATTTTCTCAACAGGAACACTTCTCATCAAGCCTTTCACTCCAGCGTAAACAATTGCAACCTGCTTTTCAACAGAAACTGGAGAATATTGACCTTGCTTTAAGATCTCAACGTTACGAACGCCTTTATCAAGTACCGATTTCGTAGCCGCATCTAAATCGGATCCAAACTTAGAGAAAGCCTCTAGCTCACGGTATTGAGCTTGATCAAGCTTCAAAGTACCTGCAACTTTCTTCATCGATTTAATCTGCGCATTACCCCCTACACGCGATACTGAAATACCCACGTTAATTGCTGGACGAACCCCTGCGTTAAACAAGTTAGACTCTAAGAATATCTGACCATCTGTAATTGAAATTACGTTAGTCGGTATATAAGCAGAAACGTCACCACCTTGTGTTTCGATAATTGGAAGTGCCGTTAATGAACCACCACCTTTAACAATTCCTTTTATGGAATCAGGTAAGTCGTTCATGCTTTGTGCAATCTTATCTGAAGAGTTAATCTTCGCAGCACGCTCTAACAAACGGCTATGCAAGTAGAAAACGTCTCCAGGATAAGCCTCACGTCCTGGTGGACGACGAAGTAATAAAGATACTTCACGGTAGGCTACAGCTTGCTTAGACAAGTCGTCATAAACAATTAAAGCTGGACGTCCTGTATCACGGAAGAACTCTCCAATTGCCGCTCCTGCCATTGGTGCATAAAACTGCATTGGAGCTGGATCAGCAGCAGAAGCCGCAACAATAATAGTATACGCTAAAGCACCTTTTTCCTCAAGAGTACGAACAATATTCGCAACCGTAGAGTTCTTTTGCCCAATAGCAACATAGATACAGAAAACTGGCTTTCCTGCATCATAAAATTCTTTTTGATTGATAATGGTATCAATACAAACAGCAGTTTTACCTGTCTGACGGTCACCAATTACCAATTCACGCTGTCCTCTTCCAATAGGAATCATCGCATCAATTGCTTTAACTCCAGTTTGTAAAGGCTCAGTTACGGGCTCACGATAAATAACCCCAGGTGCTTTACGCTCCAATGGCATATCATAAGTTTTTCCCTGAATGGGTCCTTTGCCATCGATAGGCTGACCTAAAGTATTCACCACACGCCCAAGCATTCCTTCACCTACTTGGATAGAAGCAATCTTGTTTGTTCTTTTAATGGTATCCCCTTCTTTAATTTCATCTGAAGCACCCAACAATACTACACCTACGTTGTCTTCTTCTAAGTTAAGAACGATACCTTGAAGTCCATTATCAAATTCAACCAATTCACCTGATTGAACCTTAGTCAAGCCGTAAATACGCGCAATACCGTCGCCAACTTGCAACACGGTACCTACTTCTTCCAGTTCGGCTTCTGATTTGAAGTTCGACAATTGCTCTCTTAGAATTGCAGATACTTCATCGGGTCTTACCTCTACCATAACGTTATATTTATGTTTTTTTTAATTCGTTTATCGGCTTAGCCGTAATTATGATTTAAGATGCTTTTCAAGTTTGTTTAGTTTCCCTAAAACACTGGCATCTATTTGTTTATCACCTATCGTGATAATGAAACCTCCAATAAGGTCAGGATTAACTTGGTTATCTAAAACCACCTCGCCTTTAGTTTCGGCCTTAATTAAATCTTGTACTTGTTTGTAATGTTCCGGAGAAAGTGGTGCGGCGGAAACAACCTTAGCCAACACAATATTCTTTTCTCTATTATACGCTTCAACAAACTCTTGAGCGGTAGCATACAAAATTCCAGCTCTACCTTTCCTTACCATGATGTTAAAAAAGGCAGCTACATCTTTATGTACTTTTCCACCGAATATTTGATCTAAAATAGACTGCTTCTTATCTAACTTAATGACAGGATTTGCCATAACAGCACGCAATTGCGAACTCTGTTTCATAACCCCAATCACTTGGACCATATCCTGAAGTATCGCTTCGAGAGCGTTTTCTTCACGAGCCAGATCGATTAGTGACTTTGCATATCTCGATGCTACTTTAAATTCTGACATTCTATTTCTTTGTTAAAAATACGAAAACTCGCTTAGTTTAATTTAAGATCTTTCAACAAGCTACTTACCAATTGCTCTTGGTTCGTTTTATCTTGATATCCTTCATGCAAAACCTTTTTTGCTATATCAAGTGCTAATGTAGAGACTTGGTTTTTTACCTCGCTCATCGCAATAGCTTTTTGGTGATTGATCTCCAACTTCGCTTTTTCAATCATTTTAGCTCCTTCTTCTTCTGCGGAAGCTTTAGCATCTCTTACAATTTGATCTTTTAATTCTTTTGCTTCTTTGAGGATCAAATCACGTTCAATGCGCGCCTCCTTTAATAATGACTCATTTTCATTAGTCAAACGTGCCATTTCTTGCTTAGCCTTTTCTGCCGAGTCAAGTGCACTTTCAATCGAACGCTCACGCTCGTTAATTGACTTAAGAACAGGCTTCCAAGCAAATTTGGTTAAAACAAACAGGAGTATTAAAAAAGAAGCCGTTTGCCAAACTATTGTACCTAATTCAGGAATAAGTAAATCCATTGTATTTTAATATTGTAATGTTATAACTAAATAATAATAACGGATTTGATGTCGGCAATCCCAACACCAAATCCATTAAGGTTTTTAAGCGCCCATTAAGGCAACAACTACGGCGAATAAAGCAACCGCCTCGATAAGGGCAGCGGCGATCAACATCGCAGTTTGAATTTTTGAAGCAGCTTCAGGTTGGCGAGCAATACTTTCCATTGCAGATCCACCTATTCTTCCGATACCGATTCCAGCGCCGATAGCGGCTAGTCCGGCTCCAATTGCAGCTAGTGTTCCAGTCATTTTGATTAATTTATATATTTAGTTTAACAATTTATTGTTCTGTTTTGATAATTAATGCTCTTCGATGGCCAAGCCAATAAAAAGAGCGGATAAGATTGTAAAAATAAAAGCTTGAATAAATGCTACTAAAAGCTCGATTAAGCCGATAAATACAGCAAAGGCTAATGATACTGGAGCGATTGCCACAGAATTAAAAACGAAAATAAGACCTAGTAGTGATAATACTAAAATATGTCCAGCTGTAATATTTGCAAATAACCGAATCATTAATGCAAATGGCTTCGTAAACATTCCTAAAATCTCTACAGGAACCATTAATGGATATAACCACCAAGGCACCTGGGGCTTAAATATATGCGCCCAGTAATATTTATTACCACTAAAAGTAGTAATCAGCAGTGTAATAGTAGCCAATACAAAAGTTACAGCAATGTTCCCAGTTACGTTTGCTCCTCCTGGAAAGAATGGTACTAAGCCAAACATATTGTTGAACCAGATAAAGAAAAATACGGTCAATAAATAAGGCATATAACGCTCGTACTTATATCCTAAATTTGGCTTCGCAATATCATCTCTCACAAAAATAATAATAGGCTCGACAAGCGATTGGAAACCCTTTGGAGCTTTCCCCTCACGCTTTCTATATGAAGAAGCAACTGAAAGAAAGAGAAAAGTTAAGATTGTACAAGAAAGTAATATAGTAAAAATATTCTTTGTGATAGAGAAGTTCAGAGGCTTCGAGTTTGCGATAACACTCTCTCCTTTTTCATTAGTTTCATAGCTAAGGCCAGATTCAGGAACATCTGAGGAAGCATAATAAATCTTCCCATGGTTTCTTACAAAATGATTACCCTTTTCAGACACGATCACTTTTCCTTCATCATCATGCTGGAACTTTTTAGAACTAAAGACTGTCAACCCGTTATCAGTCCATAATATAATAGGAAGATAAAGGCCTTTCCAGCTCTCGCCATGTCCCCAGAATGTAAATTCATTCGCATCACCAATATGATGGAAGATGAAACTTTTTATATCAAATTTCTCTTCGTTTTCTTGGGGTGAATTCTGGATTTCTGTGTCGTTTGTAACAATTTGTTGAATACTGCCGGATTCCTCGTTTGCAATAGCATTAACAGTGAAAAAAAAGAAGAAAAAGGCGAAAAAAGCATTTAGTCTTAGCAATTTTGATTTGAAAATGTGGTTGAAATCCATTTATTCCGTGTTTTTACTTTTTATTTTGGTCGCGCAAGTTACGCAACATTACCGTAACTTCAAAGAGTGTAAATAAGAAATACAATGAAAAGAAATTCAATGCTAAAACCTTTTGATTTTCAGGGGATTTCAGAAACAAGTAAAAAATAAGAGAGAGGGATACAATCATTTTAATAACGATGCCTCCCAATATACTATAGACCGAATATTCAGCCCCCTTCTTCATACCCCATAGTCCCAAAAAGTATATGATTATCGTTAAGAAATAGAGGAAGAAAAAAATCGGAAGAAAGTTTGGACTCAAACTAACAAAGCCTGGGAACAGGACAACTAATCCTTGAGCAATTCCGAAAACTGCCAGAGAAAATAAACTGAAATAGAAAGTGAAACGAAGAAGCCCGATCATGAATCTTTATTTCTAAGAATGGACTTAATCACACTGTATAAACTTAGGCCTACGCCAAGCAAACTAAATACAGCGGTAAATATTGGCTTTTCATTTCCTTTAGCTTGATCTATCCTGTGGCCAACATAAGCAAAAATACCAATGATGGCAATCATCTGAAAACCCATACCTGAAAAATACAAAAACTTACTTACCCCTTTACTATCAGGCAAATTGTATTTCTTACGGTCCTCTTTATTAATTTTCAAAACTTTCAAAATTAAAAATTGATATAATCCTCTGGGTTCACAGCATTTCCTTTATACCACAATTCAAAATGCAAATGCGGACCTGTTGTTAGCTCTCCAGTGCTGCCAGCAAGTGCAATCACTTCACCACCCTTTACAAAGACTCCCTCCTTTTTCAATAAGGCTTCGCAATGTTTATAAACAGAAACTAGATTGTCTCGATGCTGAATAATCGTTACATATCCCGTAGACGGTGTAAAAGAAGCAAAAATCACATGCCCATCTAAAATGGATCGAATTGGTTCGTTCATCTTTGTTGCTATATCGGTCGCCAAATGCCAGGTTTCTCTATTGAAACCACTCGTGACGATGCCCTTCACTGGACTGTAAAAGGAATAATCAGCAACTTCCCTTTCCTTGCCATCATATTTTGAATCCTCTAAAGAAAGGATTGGCGCCTTTAGTTCTAACAAACTTTTTAAAACCTCTTCATCTTCCAAATATTTTTTGTCCTTACTATTATTCTGCGATTTCAAATTTTGCTCATCTCGAGCCATCTGTTCGCTATCTCTCTTTATCGCCTCATCGATACTTTCACCCGCCGTACCACTAATTATTTTTTGTAAATTAGACAAGTATAGTTCATTGGCTCTTGATATCTGCTCCAGAGAATCGATCCGCTCATACGTTTCTAATAATTCCTTCCGATCCGCTCTGGTACTTTCTCCAATGAGAAATTCTTTAAATGAAGTATATTTTGAAAGAATAACAAGCAAAATAAAAATTACCAAAAACAGTACTAAAGGACCACTAATTAAAGCCCAAAAAGGGATATTAAACGCCCTTTCACGCGTAGCGGAACCGTCCTCTACAACCGATACCTTATAGCGACTTTTTAGTTTGCTTCCTAAGCTCCTAATCTTTCCGGTTAATTTTTCTTGCATGAATACTGCAAAGGTAAGAATTTAAGCAGGAATGATTTTCATGCTCAGATCATCTCTTTTATAGAGAAAGAAAAAGAAAGTATCTTTGCAAATAGAATGTTATATTATTAAGAGAAGATTGCATTAGAAAATGACTAAACATATACGAAACACCATATTCTGTTTATACTTATTGCTATTTGTATGTATTGTTTCTAGTTGCTCGATAAAAAAAAGTAAGGACAGCTCTTTCACCGCAAATTTCAGCACCAAATTCAATATATTACACAATAGTAACCTTCTCTTACAAACGGCTATAAAGAATACCGAAGACAGTAATCTTGACAATTTCGAACAAATCGTATCCGTTTTCAAGGAGCCAACTGTCAATAGCATCCAACAAAATAAAGAGCTATTGGATTCGGTTATCGGCAAAGCAAACCGCATCATTGATGAAAAACATGATAGTAAATACGTGGATCACGCTTTTCTATTAAAAGGAAAGGCTTTTTACTTTCAAGGTGATTATTTTAATGCGAATGAGTTTTTTGATTATGTACAAAAAAAGGCTGAAGACAATCCAGTAATTCAAAAAGAAGCATCGCTATGGCGAATAAGGAGCCTTATTCAACTAGAAAATTTAAACGAGGCAACTCAGGCTTTAGAGGATATGAATACTCAAAACGGGGAAAGTAAAGGCTCTAACCGTTTAGATGATATTTCCTTTGCAACGCAAGCGAACTATTACCTCGTTCAAAACCATAAAGAAAAAGCTATCGAACATTTATCTAAAGCGGTTGAAATTAGTAAGAGCAAGAAAAACAGGCTCCATTGGCAATACTTACTTGCACAGCTGCTTTTTGAAAAAGGAGAATATGACTTAGCTTATTCTCATTTTAGCAAAATCGCCCGTAGCAACGAATCTTATGAAAAGATTTTCCACGCTAACCTCTATCGAATAGAAATTCTAAATAAAGATGATCCCAATCTTGAAAGTAAAGTTAAACTTCTAAGCAAACTATTACGAGACAGTAAAAATAAAAACTATAAAGGACAGATACACCACCGTATAGCGGACCTTTATTTAGCTGATAAACAGCTCGAAAAAGCAATACAGCATTATGAAATGGCAAATCATACCACTAAGAATGCTTTTCAGCAAGCCTTAAGCTACCAAAAACTGGCAGATATCTACTTTAATCAATCCGACTATTTGAAATCCAGCCTCTATTATGATAGCACTTTATTGGTTTTACCAAAAGAAGACCCCTATTACGAGCAGATCAGTCGCAAACAAAGCCGTCTTGAATCTTTGGCAAAGCAATTAACCACCATCTCCTATCAGGATTCTCTAATCTTCTTGGCCTCATTACCGCTTGAAGAGCGAGAAACCATTATCGATCAAATAACAACTAAAAAAGAGGCCGGTGGTAACGTAACTAATTATAAAAGGAATCAACAATCGACATCGATAGAAAACAGTTTCAGTTTCGAAGTGCAAAGAAACGAAAACAGCTCCTTCTATTTTAGCAACGCTATGGCAATCAGCAGAGGCTATTCAGACTTCAAAAACCGATGGGGAAACCGACCAAATGAGAATTACTGGCGTTATTCCGATCAATCAACAACTATATCCGCCTCAGAAATTGAAGCAACTAAGCTGAATGTCGAAACCGAAAACCTTGAAAATACCACTTTAAGTATTCGGGAAAGATATGCACAAAACTTACCTGATACGCCTGAGAAATTAAGAGTAGCTGAACAAACCATTAAGGACGCTTACATCAAACTGGCGGATATCTATCAAAACGAGCTAGAAGATGATGATAGTGCCATAGCAGCCTACGAAACCTACTTGAGTCGTTTTCCAAATGATGAAAATTCTCCACTATTTTATTTTCATTTACATCGACTATACGCAAATAAATCACCTGATAGGTCCCTTTTATTTAAAGAAAAATTAATAAAAGAACATCCTAATTCCCGCTATAGTCAAGTTCTCAATGATCCTGATTATTACAAGAAACAATATAATCTATTACAGAAGTTTAATGAGCAGTACACGATAGCGTACGATCTATTTAGCTTCCAGAAGTATGATGAACTTATCCAACAAGCAAATGAAATCATTCAGAGCAATACCTTTAATTCTTTAGAGAGCAACTTGGCGCAACTCGCCTATTTACGGGCAATCTCAATTGGCAGAACATCGGACGTAGATAAATTCAAAACAGCCCTTTTAGCCTTAGTGGATCGTTATCCCAATGAAGAAGTTATCGTCCCATTAACAAAGCAGCATCTTGCTTATATAGAAGCAAATGACGCATTATTTAACAACAAACACATTGCTTTAGATGATATCAATCTGAATCGAAAAAGCTTTGCAAAAGAATTCACCTTGACACCTTGGCCTGAATTTTCTTATTCCAAAGAATATAAAACCCCTATCGTTCGCAGAACTATCGACTCAGAAGTAAGAGAAATGGGCTTAACTACGACTAGAGGAATGGAAGTGATGCCTACATTAAGTAATAAAACCATTGATATTGGGGAAGTTACCATTATTGGGCATGATAATAGCTATAGAGATTTAAAACTATTTCCAGATTCAGCAAACTACCTTTTTGTTATTAATATCATGCATGAGAGTATAAACTTAAGCCCTTCACGTTATGGGATTGGTCAATTTAATCGCGCCCAATATCCAGCTAAAGAGATTACTCATCAAGTGAAAAGTATATTTGACGAAAATCAGTTACTATACATCGGCATTTTCTCGACTTTTGAGGAAGCTAAAGCTTATAGAAATAAAATACACCCTCTATTAAGCGATATTATGAAAATACCGACTGATCTTTATACAAGCTTCATCGTAACTGAAGCTGTATTTGATACCTTTGCAAATTCTGACCAGGTAGATGATTACTCTGCCCATTACGAAACACAAAAATAACCGCATAAGAATGCAAACAAAAAATAATAAAAAAGGAATATTAACTAAAGAGGAAACAAAGCGATATACTTACCAGTTTTGGAAGTTTATTCTAGGCTGTATCGTCGTCTTGTTTTTATTTTTAACTAGTGTTCGTTTAGGAGTGTTTGGTAAATTACCAACCTTTACCGATTTAGAAAACCCTCAAAGTAACTTAGCGTCGGAAGTCATATCCTCAGACGGTAAAGTGCTCGGAACGTATTTTGTCCAAAACCGATCCAATGTAACCTTCGAGGAGCTATCTCCTGACTTGGTAAATGCATTAATCGCGACCGAAGACATCCGCTTTTACAGACATTCGGGAATAGACTTTAAACGCTCATTCACTATCTTGTTTTATAACCTCATCGGAAAAAAACAAGGTGCAAGTACGATTACTCAACAGTTGGCGCTGAATCTTTTTTCAGAAGGAAGAGCACGCAGTACCTCTAAAAGGATTATTCAAAAATTTCAAGAGTTAATTACAGCGGTTCGTTTAGAACGAAACTATACCAAAAACGAAATCATAACCATGTATTTTAATACAGTGGATTTCGGTGCATATAATACCTATGGAATTAAATCTGCAGCTCGTACTTATTTCAGTACCACTCCAGATCAGTTGACTCCTGAACAAGCAGCCGTTTTGGTAGGAATGTTAAAGGGACCCGGAATCTATTCCCCCATCCGCCATCCACAAAACTCTTTCGTAAGAAGAAATACTGTTCTTGCTAATATGAGGAAAGCTGGCTTTATCAGCAACGCCCAATTTGAAGAACTAAAGCAAAAGCCACTCGTATTGGCCTTTCGACCTACTTCTTATGGCGACGGTTTAGCATCTTATTTTAGAGCAGTTTTAAAACAAGAACTTCAAAAAGAATTTGCAAAAACCAACCGAACCAAAGCTGACGGAACACCTTATAACTTTGACAAAGACGGCCTCAAAATTTATACAACCATCGATTCCAGGATGCAAGAATATGCTGAAGAATCACAAAAAGAATGGTTAAGACAATTGCAACAAGATTTTAATAAGCAGTTAGGAAAAAGAGACCCGTTCAAAGATTACCAGTTTTTACTGGATCAGGGCATGAAGCGCTCCGATCGTTATTATTGGTTAAAACAAGAAGGTCTATCAGAAGAGGATATTAAAAAGGAATTTGATAAACCTGTTAATATGAGCATCTTCAGTTGGAAAGGAGAAATTGATACCACCATGACACCAATGGACTCCATTCGATACAACAAATTGATTCTTCGGAACTCCTTGATGTCTATGGAACCACAAACCGGCCATGTCAAAGCTTGGGTTGGCGGTATTAATTTTGAGCACTATAAATATGATCAAGTGAAAATGGGAACCCGACAAGTAGGTTCAACAGCCAAACCTTTCACTTATGCTGTTGCTATTGATAATGGATATTCTCCTTGCTACAATGTCCCAAACCAACCCATTAAAATAGGCGATTGGGAACCTCGAGCACATGCCTCCATTGGTGGGCCTATTACATTGAGAACCGCATTAGCACAATCCCAAAACTTCGCAACAGCAGATATCATGCAACAGGTAGGTCCTGTTCCCGTCATGGATCTCATTAAGCGAATGGGGATCACTAGCCCCGATTTGCAACCTGTCATGTCAATTAGCTTAGGTTCTTTTGATGCTTCCTTATACGATATGGTGGGCGCTTACTCCACCTTTGTAAACCATGGGGTATGGACAGAACCCATTTATATCACTCGAGTGGAAGACAAAAATGGCACCGTCATTTACGAGCATAGCCCAAAAGTGGTTACAGCCCTTAATGAACAAACTGCTTATGTAATGGTGGATATGCTGAAAAGCGTTGTCGATGCAGGTTCTGGAAGAAGACTTCGTTTCCGTTATAACTTTACCAATCCGATGGGAGGAAAAACCGGTACTACTAATAACAACTCAGATGCTTGGTTTATAGGCATCACGCCAGAGCTAGTTACTGGCGTCTGGACCGGCGCGGAGGATCGTGCTATAAGCTTTAGCTCTACCGCACAAGGGCAGGGTGCGAATGCTGCGCTACCAATCTATGCTTTATTCATGCAAAAAGTATATGCCGACAAATCTTTAACCTATTCTATGGGAGATTTCGATCTGCCCAAAGGAGGCTTGCAGGTTACATTAGATTGTTCACAATATTACCAACAGCATTATCAAGGTGAAGAACATGCCAATGAGATTGAAGAACGATTAGGATTTTAATGGCCACTTCAATTAGGAGGTACACAGGTAAAAAAAGCGTCTGAAATAAAATCAGACGCTTTTTTATGTTAATTTGTAAAAGTGATTGCTGTTAGGAGTAACAATCGGCTTTAAGCCAAACTAATATATACTACTTAGAAAACACGATATCCAAGCTTTCAAAAATTGCACGCTTCGCAATTTCGAGTTCAGTTTTGCTATGCGCAGTGGAGACAAAGCCTACTTCATAACCTGAGGGGCCAAAATAAATACCCCTATTCAATAGCTCTCGATGCATTACCTTATATTTTTCCATGCTTCCATGCTCAATGTCAGCCGCTTCACGGATATGTTCCTTTTCTGTAAAAGCAAACCAGAAAATAGAGGCTACCGAGAAAACCCGCATTTTATAATTCTTTGCTTCGACATAGCGTTTAATAGCATTGACAAAAGAGGCAGCTTTGGAATTTAAATCTTTATATGCTCCATTTTTCAAAACACTTAACTGAGCAATTCCAGCTGCCATTGCGATTGGATTCCCAGATAAAGTACCCGCTTGGTACACCCCACCATCAGGAGAGATATGTGCCATGATTTCAGCAGATGCTCCATAGGCACCGACAGGCATCCCTCCACCAATAATTTTTCCATAAGTGACAATATCAGGCTTTACATCGTAGTAAGCTGCCGCACCCTCAAATCCTAAACGGAAACCCGTAATTACTTCATCAAAAATAAGAAGAGCCTGATTTTCCGAACAAATTTCACGAAGGAAATGAACATACTCTTTTTCTTGAATTAATAACCCATTATTAGCCGGTATCCCCTCAATAATAATGGCAGCTATTTGTCCCTTAAACTGGCTAAAAGCCTCTTTAACCGCTTCGATACTATTTAAAGGCAACACAATGGTTTCATCAGCGAATGCTTTTGGTACCCCAGCCGAAGAAGTCTCTCCAAAGGTAACCAATCCAGAACCTGCCTTTACCAATAAGGAGTCTGAATGTCCATGATAACAACCTTCAAATTTAATTATCTTGTCCTTTTTTGTATACCCACGAGCCAAACGTATAGCGGACATGACCGCTTCTGTGCCCGAGCTTACAAAACGAATTTTTTCGAGATATCTGTTGTTTTTAACAATTAGTTCTGCCAGTTCATTTTCTAAGGCCGTTGGTGCACCAAAGCTCAAGCCATTTTGTAAAGCTTCCGTAACACTTTCGCGCACTTTTGGATGATTATGCCCTAAGATTAAGGGTCCCCATGAGCAGCAAAAATCGATGAACTTATTTCCGTCTGCATCCCAAATAAAACAACCATCTCCTTTCTCAATAAAAAGTGGAGTTCCATAAACCGATTTAAAAGCCCGAACCGGGGAATTCACACCCCCTGGAAAGTATATCTTGGCCTTTTCATATAGCTCGGCAGACTTCTCTCGGGAAATATCAGGCTTAATACCCGTATTTACCGGCATTTCACCTTCATTCCCTGAAAACATTTTTTTAAACGATTCTAACATATTTCAATTTCGATAAAAAATAATCATTCACATTTAACGTCATCTCGACTATAGCGCAGCGAAATGGAGAAATCTCTTGGTTTCTATGCACAAACCTTACAACCAATTCTTTTCAACCATATCCCGAATATGGTAGGTAGTAATAACACTTGCTCCCGCTCGTGCAAATGCATACATCGTTTCCATCACTACCTTCTCTTCATCAATCCACCCCTTTTCAGCAGCTGCTTTTACCATCGAATATTCGCCTGATACGTTATAACCGGCAATAGGTAAGGCAGTATGTTGTTTCAGATTTTGTATCACATCAAGGTATGCTAATGCTGGCTTTACCATCAAGATGTCCGCTCCTTCGCTTTCATCCAATAATGCTTCTCTTACCGCTTCCTTACCATTTCTAAAATCCATCTGATACGCTTTTCTGTCGCCCTTACTCGGCGCACAATCTGCTGCCTCCCGAAAAGGACCATAATAAGCGGAAGCAAACTTTGTGGCATGCGACATAATTGATGTATTAACAAAACTCTGTTCATCCAGCAAAGTTCTCATAGCAGAAACTCGACCATCCATCATATCCGATGGCGCTAACATATCGGCACCTGCTTCCGCGTGCGCCAGACCCATTTTAGCAATCAGTTCTACTGTAGGGTCATTTTGAATATAATTGTCTTTTAAGATGCCGCAATGACCATGAGTAGTATAAGAACATACACAAACATCAGTAACTATAAATAGATCTTCTCCGAATTCCTTCTTCAACAGTCGAACTGCTGATGGAACTAATGAATGATCGTGATAGGCAGAAGCAGCATCATCACTTTTTTCATCTCCTACCCCGAAAAGCATAATTTTATTAACACCTAGCGTTAAGCTTTGTTCAACATCCTTTAGCAATGTATCCTCAGAAAAATGATGAATACCTGGCATAGCGGCAATGTCTTTTTTTACTCCTGTTCCCGGAACCACGAAGTAAGGGTATATAAACATATCTTTAGACAGACGCGTTTCAGCTACCATCTCTCTAGTAATGGCATTCTTACGGAGTCTTCTTGGTCTATTTATCATTATTAAAATCTTATTACTATCTAAAATATCAATTGAGTCCAAAAACAGCTTCAGCTAATCCTACCTCATCGGGAGATTGTGGTAAAGAATGCTCAATTCCAAATTCCCGCAGCGCGTCTCCGGTTGAATAGCCGATGCTAATTACCTTTTGACCCACCTCAACTGAATGCTGGTCAAAATAAGCTTTTACATTGCTCGGACTAGTAAAAACAAGTACCTCCGCATTGGATTTCAGAACATCTGGTACGGGTATGGTCTCGTAAATAGGTAAATCAATTACCCGTGTATCTTCTGTCAATTGCTTTCTAATGGTCTGTAATGAACCTTTAGCTCTTGGAAAGAGTACTGTTTTCCCCTTTGCAATTTTCGCAAACTCTTGTCCAATTTTCACCATGTCAATCCCCTCTTCCTCGCCCGAGTAGCTTGCTTTTACGTACTTCTTCAAAGTCTCTTCAGAGCCACGGCCAACGACCGCAAATTTAGTTTTTTCGCTTAAAGTCGGATTTAGTTTAAAGAAATGCTCTATTCCATTTCTACTGCTAAAAAAAACCCAGTCAACATCGGCTACTAAAGAAGCATCAAGCTTATCCAATACTGGATTTATCTTGATGAGAGAAGTCGAATTTAACGCAATCTTATGTTTGCTTAGAGCTTTATAAAAGTAACTATCTTCCGACAATTCTCTGCTTATAAACACTGATTTTGGCAGTATTCTCTCTTTATTAAACTTATCTAAAATAAATTCGGCGAGGCCTTCAGTCTTATCAGCCGAAACAAATATACGATCTGGAAACTCTCCACCTTCATTTGCTTTGGAAGTCCATACTTGATATTTCCCATCCTCATAGCGACAATAACTGCCTAAAGGCATATGACACCCCCCTTCAAAAAGGTTAAGAACCTTACGTTCTACTCCGATTGCTTCCGCAACTTCTTTATTGTGTATGGATTGTAAAGCTTGAAACAATTCTTGATCGGTTTCCCGGATTTGAATTGCTAAAACACCTTGTGCGGGTGCAGGTATAAACTCAACTGGACTGATTTCTTCTACATGCAGATCACTCAAGTCAATATCAATGCGCTTTACCCCGGCTTTCGCAATCATGATTGCATCATAATCTCTAGCTCGCAGCTTTCTGATCCGAGTATTTACATTTCCCCGTAAATCCTTGATTCTTAAATCAGACCTAAAGGATAAAAGCTGGGATTTCCTCCGATTAGATGAAGTTCCAACAACTGCGTCATGTTTTAGATTAAACTTCTGAGCTGAATCAACACTTTCCTTTAAAATTAATAAAAGTTCAGATGGATCTTCCCGATCCGAAACTGCTGCGATTATCAATCCCGGTGGATTAACAGTAGGTAGATCTTTATGGGAATGTACAGCGATGTCGATTTTTTCAGATAAAAGTTCCTCTTCTAATTCCTTAGTAAAAAACCCTTTCCCTTCTAATTTATCTAAGCGTAAATGTTGAATATTATCTCCTTGGGTCTTGATAATTTTCAATTCCGATGCAATACCTTTTTCAGCCAAACGGCCTTTAATGTAATTGGCTTGCCAAAGGGCTAATTCGCTTCCTCGAGTACCAATAATGAGCTTTCTATCCACGTTTCTAAATTCCTAATTTCAAATTGAACAAAAATACCATAATTGAGCAAAAATCCCGAATATAATATGGGGATTTACTTAGGTATTACAAAGAGACTGGAATACTATTAATTTCTAGGAATCAGCTGTTTTTGACCAAGATATCTTTAGCCATAACCATAGGGACGCTGATGTATTTTTTCTCCATATAGTTAATTACTTTCTCAAGAACAGCTTTTGAATCTTCATCCATTACAGCCAGCTCCTTGGCGAATACGGTGTTTAAAGCAAAAGACTTTATTTCCTTCACCTTCTGAGGCACTTCCCGCATCGCTAACTCTACTCGTCTTTGTTTTAACAAAGGCAAAAACTCAGCAATATTGTCATTAATAATTCGTTCAGCATGAACTAGTTCATCATATCGCTCCTGTATATTTTTTGTTGCAATAGATTGCAGCCCACCTACCTCAATATAGTTTACTGGATGCTGCGTCAGTACTTCCGCAGAAACATCGTTGGGAACGGCCAAGTCAACTATTGTTTTCTTGCCGTTATCTCCTGCTAATAGCTTGGTATAAATATCGTTGGAAATAATGTTTTCTGTAGATCCAGTACAAGTGATTAAAACATCAAACCCTTCCTTGTAATTTTCTAATTCTGATAAAGGATAAGCTTTACCTCCTAGTTCACTTGCAAGTGCTTCGGCACGCTCCAAAGAGCGGTTGAAAACCACAAACTGAGCGCTTTTATGCTTCTGGATATATTTGGATAGGTTCTGATTGGTCTCTCCTGCGCCAACAATTAAAAAACGTGGATTTTCATCCATTTTCAAGTCGCGCAGCTTTCTGTAAGCCAAAGAAACGATGGAAACAGGATTCTTAGCAATGTGTGTGTGTGTGTATACCTCTTTAGCAGTCTTAACTAAGCGTTCCATTACTAATTTCAGGAAATCACCTGTAAAGCTTGATGTGCGACAGCGTTCGTATGATTTACGAACCTGTGCAAGGATCTCTTTTTCCCCTACAACCAAACTATCAAGAGAGCAGGACATTCTAAAAAGATGGTTTAAAGCGTCTTGCCCTTCATAGGTATTCACATTATTCAAGTAGTTTTCTAATTGCCCGTTAACATCATAATTTAAACCGGTTAAAAAACCTTGTATAAAATTACTGTCAAGCTCATAGTCGCCATAGAACGCAAATTCCACGCGATTACAAGTCCCTATATAAAACAATTCAGGAAGATCATAGATTTCCTTTAGAAGGGACAATTTATTGTCCAGTTCCTCATCAGAAATAACTAGATTTCCTAAATCTTTTAGGTCAATACTCTTATGGGTAAAGGAAATTACTTTTAAATTTTTCAAGTCTAATAACTCAGTACAGGTTGATTCAATGGCAAAAGTACATAATAAGGAGGTGTTGCAGTGTCAGTGCTTTGTAAAACACGGATATTTAGAATCTTTTTAAATTACTTGCAACATTTAAAGGCAATTTAATCATCCAAATCGACCCATTTCCCGTCCTCTCGAATGATTTCAATCAATTCACCCAAAGCGTCAGGGGTAGAAACATTTTTCTTAACCACTTCCTTACCGCGATAAAGTGTAATTTTTCCAGGACCTGAACCTACATATCCATAATCTGCATCCGCCATCTCTCCCGGACCATTGACTATGCACCCCATGATCCCGATTTTTAGTCCTTTTAAATGGCTAGTCTTACTGCGGATAAGTTGGGTTGTTTCCTGCAGATCAAACAACGTTCTACCGCAACTAGGACAAGATATATACTCCGTTTTAGAAATTCGTGAACGAGTGGCTTGCAAGATAGAGAAAGATGCAGAAGCAATCTTTTCAGTAGATGTTGCCGGAGAGTCGATCCAAATTCCGTCGCCCAAACCATCTACCATTAGTGCCCCAACATCAGTGGCAGCATAAAGCTGCAATTTTGAGACTGGCTCCTCTGGACTCATTACATCATTCAACGGACCGCTAAACTCCTCTACCTTATAGCTTCGCTTGATAATAACGGGAGTATTAATGCCTGCTTTTACTAACTCTTTAAAGAACTGCCTTTGATCCGCCATTCCATGTTCCTTATCGGTTTCGAGAACAAAAACTAAGGTTTTATCTAAAAGTAAATTTGCAAACTCATCACCTTCAAAATCACTATTGCTCACCAAAACCAAATTTAGCTGTAGATCCTTCTCGGTGGCTCGATTATATTCTTCTAAAGTAAAAAAAGGATGGCAGTTGTTTTTATTATTTAATTTTTGCCAGGTCGTGAAATCATAAATTTGCTTTAGATTTCCAGGCATGGTAAAGGAAGGCAATTCGCTTGCTAGGTAAACAAAATCTACGGATTGATCGCCCATGTGGTATTTGTCAAGTAATACATCATATCGATACCCTACATCTTTTAATATAAAGGGATCTTTCAGGTTTCTCCTTGATATATCTACTACAACTCGAGGCACCATGCTTCCCCCAATAAAAGCATTAACCTCTTGGGATTCTCGCTTACTGTAGCTGATGGCACCAATAGCTTCAGCATCTGAAGATATTTTATCAAGAGGGCTAATGTCGATCTTTTCTTCTGATAGAGGCAGCGTTTGTTCAGCACGTCTGCTATATCGGTTCACTAAAGCAATCGCCACCGGAGCCTCTAATTCAGGCTCTTCTGTTAAAGAAACGCGAACAGTATCTCCCAGCCCATCTTCTAGCAAAGTGCCAATACCAACTGCTGATTTAATCCGTCCATCTTCACCATCTCCCGCTTCCGTTACTCCTAAATGCAAAGGATAATTCATCCCTTCAGCACGCATTTTTTGCACGAGCAAACGGTAAGCTTGAACCATGACCAGTGGATTGCTTGACTTCATTGAGATTACCAGATTATAGTAATTTAAATCCTCGCATATCCGTATAAATTCCAGAGCCGATTCTACCATTCCTTCCGGAGTATCGCCAAAATGGCTCATAATACGGTCAGATAAAGAACCGTGATTTGTACCAATACGCATGGCAGTACCATACTCCTTACAGATTTTTACCAAAGGAGCAAACTTCTTATAGATGCGATCCAATTCATTTTGATATTCCAAATCGGAATAAGTTAACTCATCAAATCTCTTTTTATCTGCGTAGTTACCCGGATTTATCCTTACTTTTTCTACTATTCTTGCAGCAACCTCAGCTGCGTTTGGGGTAAAATGAATATCGGCTACTAAAGGCACATTGTATCCTCTGGCAATTAATCCTTTTTTTATCTCTTCTAAATTCCTTGCTTCTTTAATGCTGGGTGCTGTAATTCGAACATATTCACAACCCGCATCGACCATCCGAATGGTTTGCTCAATAGACCCAAGTGTGTCCATGGTATCTACGGTTGTCATACTTTGAATACGGATAGGATGATGGCCACCCATCGGTATATCACCAATGGTAACTTCACGGGTAAGCCAACGTGAGTATTGAGTTAACGAATTACAATAGCCTTCTGCTAGAGAATTAGCAATATTTTTTTTCATTTCCATTCTGTAGATTACAAAGTTAATGAAAATTGATTTAGAATAGCTAACCTTGATCGCCCGTCAGTTTAAAGCTGACAGTCAAGACCTAGGAATGAAGGAAACTTTTCAGTGGCAATTTATTTTCATAACAATGTATAGCTTGCAAATTAACGAATGAAGCAAGCAGATGGTTTTAGCTAGAGGCCGACAGCTGACGGCTAAATACTTTTTCTCCTTTAAACCATACTTCTTTGATTTTAAATTCCTTATCCAAAACTAAAAAATCAGCTGAACTTCCCACCGCTATTCTTCCTCGCTCTGCCTCAACATCAATTGCTTTAGCTGGATACTCACCTGCCATCGCAAAGGCTTCGCCCGGTGGAATATCAGCAAAACGAATACAGTTTATCACCGCATCCAATAGATCTAAAGAAGAACCAGATAATATTCCTTCCGGTGTTTCGTATCGATCACCTTTAAACTGATGGTGATAAATTCCCGAATTCGACGAAGCCACTCGATCTGTAATGATAAATAAGCGGTCTCCCAATTCCCGCTTAGCTAATCTAATCATGGCGTAGTCAACGTGAATTCCATCAGGAATAATACTTGCAAACGGCTTCTTCTCAAAGATCGCCGCTACCAAACCCGGCTCACGATGATGTAAGGGCGTCATCGCATTAAAAAGATGGGTAGCAGTGGTAACCGTTTTAGCTAAAAAACCTTGTGCTTCTTCATATGTAGCATTGCTATGTCCTACAGAAAGCACTACTCCATTCTCATGCAAAAATGTTAACACATCTTCGTCCTGAAGTTCAGGAGCTATGGTCATCATTCTAATTTCGCCTTCTGCAAGATCGATCCAGTGCTTTACCTCTTCTAAAGTTGCTTTACGAATCAATTTATCAGGGTGTGCCCCTTTTCGTTTAGGATTCAGAAAAGGTCCTTCCAAATGTAACCCTAGAAACGCACCTTTGCTTGAAGCTCGAAATTCTTTAGCAGCGGCAATCGCACGTAGTACAATATCATCCGTACTTGTAGCGACCGTAGCCAAAAAGCCAGTTACACCTTTAGAAAGTAGGTCATCCTCCATTCCTCGGAGATTCTCTACAGTAGGCTGTCCGCCAAAAAAATATCCTTCTACACCATAAAGCTGCAAATCGATCAAACTTGGAACAATATAGCTTTCCTCCACATCAACTTCCTCGATGTGATTCCCGGACGAAAACCTCTTTCCATTCACCTCTCTAAAGCTTCCCTCTTCGATTAAAAAAGAACCTTTATCTTCAAATTGGCTCCCTATTAATAATTTAGCATTTGTAAAATACCTTTTCATCAATTTATTTTCTATAATTCACTCATCCCTAAAGCCATCAACTATCATAATCCATCCTAAAAGTCAATCAACCGCAAACCCAGAAATATGATCTGTTAAGCCAACCAATCAAAATCCAAGGACAAATAGTTGCGACTTAATACTAAAGGTATGCAAAGATAACAATCGGAATGAAATCTGTATTGCAACAGCATTTCGCCACCAAACAATCCGAGATATTATAATTCAACGTATAAGTTTGAAAATGTATTGATTTCTTAACGCTACACATAATTAAAACAGTCATACTCTACTCACATTCTCAAAAAAAAAACACCAAATAAATTGACGCTTTTATATTTTTTACTTTACTTTGTATTTCAAAGTACTTTATATGAACAAGAAGAAATACATCGATGATCTGAAAGAGATTAAAGACACCATGGACCGAGCAACGCGGTTTATCTCTCTTAGCGGACTTTCAGGTGTTTCAACAGGTATCACTGCATTTGTGGGAGCGTTACTAGCCTACCAAACAGTCTTCAAAAACACCGAGTATTTAACACATAATGCAGTAGAAATAAGCAGCAAAAACCTAACTTATTTGCTGCTTATCTCAATAGGAACATTGATTTTGTCCATTGCTTGCGCGATTTTCTTTACAAACAGAAAAACAAAAAAGCAAAATCAAGGCGTATGGAATGTTCAAGTTAAAAGACTACTTATCAATTTGTCCATACCATTGGTTTCCGGAGGATTACTCTGCTTAATGTTTTTGTTCAAAGGGTTTGTAGGGCTTTTATTCCCTTTAACCTTAATATTTTATGGGCTTGCCTTAGTTAATGGTAGCAAATACACGTTGACAGAAATAAGAAATTTAGGGTTGATCGAAATCTTACTGGGTCTTCTTGCATTTCAGTTTATTAACTACGGCATATTGTTTTGGGCTATAGGTTTTGGAATCTTTCAAATTATTTACGGCTTAATCGTACAAAAGAAATATTAGGATGTGAGGGAGATACTTAAAGACTTAGACAAGGCGTTTGAAAACAAAACGCGACTGGGTATTATGTCGGCACTAATGGTCAACGATTTTTTAGACTTCAATGCCTTAAAGGAACTTTTAGGCGCAACGGATGGAAATTTGGCAAGTCATTTAAAATCTTTGGAAAAAAACAAGTACGTCATCTACAAGAAAGATTTTATCGGACGAAAACCAAACACGAATTATTCGGCAACGCCACTAGGTAAAACGGCTTTCAAAAAACATTTAGATGCAATCGAACGACTACTTAAATAAACATTAAAAGCAAATAAAATGAAAACCGATCACACAACAACCCACAACCCGAATAAAAGGCTATTCGGAATTATTTTTGGCGCAATATCTTTATTGCTAATACCCTTTGTATTACAATTAACAATTGGCACGGGAATAGATGGCCAGGGTTTTAATTGGCAGTTTGGAGACTTCCTAGTTTTCGGATTTCTCTTGCTTGGCACAGGATTATTATTTGAACTTGTAATGAGAAAGGTGAAGAGCACTTCAAAAAGATTTCTTATCTGCGGATTGGTGCTCCTAATGTTCTTATTAATTTGGGCAGACCTCGCTGTTAGCATTTTTAACATACCAGGTTTCTCGGGAAGTTAGTCCAACATCAAACAACGATGCCTAACAAAACACGGGCTGAAACGAACCCCAGACACTTAGTATTATAAACGTTTTTCTGCATCTCAATTCACAATTAAACGCTAAAACGACCATGAAAAGAATTTCATTAATATTCCTACAAATAGTAGTTGTCTTAATAGGCATCACTACTTTTATTTTTATGCTTTGGGAACCTCACATCGAAGGCAGGAATCTAAATGCAACGGTTTTTGAAATCTATTTTAAAGACCCGTTTCTTATTTATGCGTATATAGCATCTATTTCCTTTTTTATAGGCTTATACCAACTATTTAAGCTGCTAGGCTACATTACACAGAACAACAGGTTTTCACCAAATTCTGTAACCGCTTTACACACTTTAAAATATTGCGCAATTGTCCTTATCATCTTTGTACTGGGAGCAGAAGTCTATTTCTTTGTAGTTCAGTCTAGCAAGGGAGAGGATATTGCTGGTGGGGTTGCAATAGGCATTTTTGTAATATTTATGTCAGTGATCACCGCTATTGTCGCGAATCTATTTGAAAAAAAATCACAAAGTGCTTTAGACACACCATCTGAGGGCGATCTAACAACCTAGTCGAAATCGCTCTATGTTGACGAGCAAGTGAAAAAACTATCCGAATAGACTTTGTTACAAGGTTGATTTAATACTACGAAATCTTTTCAACGGAACAGAAAAGTCGAAAGCAATTTGCTCTGTCCTCTTATTATCAGCTTTTAGCGCAAATTTACATTGAAAGAATCAAAGCCATGAATTTGTATCTCTAATTTACCTTACCTTTGCACGATGGCCGGTATCTATTTCCATATCCCTTTTTGCAAACAAGCTTGTCATTATTGTGATTTTCATTTTTCTACTTCACTACAGTACAAAGATGACTTATTAGGCGCTATGCTGAGGGAATTAGAAATGCGTAAAAGCTATTTGTCTGACCAAAACATTGAAAGCATTTACTTTGGAGGTGGGACTCCTTCCCTATTAAACGAAACTGAAATTTCGAGACTTATTGATGCTGTAGGCAAATATTATCCAATCAGTTCGGATGTTGAAATCACATTAGAAGCGAACCCTGACGACCTAAACTCAGTAAAGGTTGCTGATTTCAGAAAAACCGCTATCAACCGCTTCAGTATTGGTATCCAATCTTTTTTTGAAGAAGATTTAAAATGGATGAACCGTGCTCATAATGCATCGGAAGCGGAAAGTGCAATCAAACGAGTGCAAGATGCTGGTTTTGAAAACATAACCGCCGATTTGATTTATGGGTTTCCTTTGCTTTCTGAAGAGAAATGGACATCAAATATTCAGCAGTTAATAAGCATGGATGTTCCCCATATTTCGGCCTATAGCATGACAGTTGAACCGCAAACAGCGCTTGGTCACTTCATCAAAAAAGGAGTACAATTACCTATGAACGAAGGCCAGAGCGTTGATCAGTTTATACAACTAATTGGATTATTGGAAGAAAACGGCTATGAACAATATGAAATTTCAAATTATGCAAAGTCCGAGTCGTATTCCAAACACAACACCAATTATTGGCGTGGAGTTCCATACCTTGGAATTGGGCCTTCGGCACATTCTTTTAATAAAGAAACCAGACACTGGAACATCAATAACAATCCTAAATACATCGCCGCAATTGAACGAAAGGAGCTTCCTTCAGAACAAGAGATTCTCACCCCTGCGGACAAAATCAATGAATATATCATGACCTCATTAAGAACAAAATGGGGATTGGATCTAACTTATTTAAACTCAAGTTTCGATTCCAAGTATTTTGAAGAATTCCATGAGCAACTAGCAGAATTTGCGAATTCCGACAAAGTAAAAATAGAGAACAATATTGTTACTTTAACTTTAGCCGGTAAAACTTTAGCTGATCATATCGCTTCCGAGCTGTTTGTAGAAGGAGCAGAAACTGAAAACTAAACCTAACAATATCTATGAGAAGACTGAGATGATTTTAACGCAGTAATTATTAAACTCTCTCTTTAACATCGGTAGAAAATTTAATAACATTTCAACACTATGTCAAACATCATCTGGATCAATGGTGCTGCCTCCCCTTCTGGAGAACTGCTTGCACAACATTATAGCACGAGTGGTCATAAAATCATCCTCTCCGCTGAGAGTCGGGATGAATTGTACGCTGTAAAAACTAAATGCAAAGGCAACCCAATGAATATCCATATTGTTCTAGTTGATATGAGCAAGCCTGAAGAAATGCTTGACCGCACCAAAGAAGCACTACGTATTTTCGGAAGAATCGATACCTTGGTACTATGTTCTATAACCGAATTTAATAAACCCGCTGGACAAACATCCGCAGAAGAAGCAAAGAAAATAATGGACACTAACTTCTGGGCAAATGTTTCCTTAACGAAAGCTGTGCTACCGGTTATGAAACGACAAGAAACAGGTCATATAATCGTATTTAACCCCATAGAGGGGAAAATAGGCATGCCTAATCAATCTGTATTCGCAGCTTCCAGACATGCTATTTATGGTTACTTTGATTCTTTAAGAGCAGAACAAACACTCCCAATACACATTACAATGGTCTTAGGAGAGTTAAGCGCTATTAAAAACAAAGTTGCGGCATTTTTAACAAAGACTGAAAAGCATCCGGAAGAAATAATCATCGACAGTAAACATAAAAATACACTCAGACTAAAATCCTTCCGCCCAAAAGCGTTCTTCAAGAGCATAAAATCAGGGTAAATGACAAATCCCTGGATGCGAAAACTCTCGAAATCCGTTAGTATATCGCTTCGGACGATGCAGAGATCCTGGGATCGATGAATGCGTATTGAGCGCGTATTGACAGCGTATTGATAGCGTATTTTCGGTGTTAAATACGGACTCTATACGCAAGCATGCCTTATCCATTGTCCAATACTCATAAGCGAGTGGTAGAGGATCCGCTAGGGAAGATAGTAAAGAGTTTGCAAAATAAAAAGTTAGCTATAACTTATCGCTTCAAATAAGCAATAATACGCTCGGTCGCCCCTGCTTTAAAATAAACATATTCTTTGGCGGCACCATCTACGTTTATTCTAAAATCCTCATCCATTAATCTCTCCATTATCCATATAAAATCTTTCTCATTTTCTATAGGGAAAGCTGCAACTACCTTTATTAGATCTTTAGCTTCTTGAAACTTTTCATACTTGGGTCCAAAAACTACTGGTCTACCATAAGCAGCAGCCTCCAATGTATTATGAATCCCTTTCCCGAATCCTCCTCCAATATATGTGACATCTCCATAACGGTATAAAGAAGACAACATCCCTACATTATCAATAATTAGAACTTTAGGCTTTTTCCCAGAAATCAGGGGTATTGGTTCGCCTTCTTTTAGTTGAGAGTAAAGAAGCGCATCAGGAAATTTGTCTAATGCATCCTGTATGGATTGGGGATTGATATCGTGTGGAGCGATAATTATTCTCCATCTGCGATGAACGGTATGGAATGCGCTCAATATTTCCACATCAGGAGGCCATGTACTTCCTGCCACTAAAGTCTCTTTTCCTCCTACAAAATCTGCAATAATTGGCAAATCTTTGGCTTCATTCACGATGTTCATCACTCGATCAAAACGAGTATCTCCAGTTATTGATGCATTTTCTAAACCAATAGTTTTCAATAAATCAATACTTTCTTGATTTTGAACAAAGAAATAAGTTACATAACTCAACGTTTTTCTGAAAAAACTTCCATAGTTTTTGAAAAAAATCTGATTAGGTCTAAAAATAGCAGACACCAAATATAGAGGGATCTTTCGTTTGTTAATTTCCCGAAAGTAATAAAACCAGTAATCGTATTTTACAAAAAACACCATTTCAGGATTAATCAACTCTACAAAACGTTCTGCGTTTCGTGGAGAATCTTCTGGTAAATAAAAGACATGATCTGCTAGAGGGTAGTTTTTACGAACCTCATAACCTGATGGTGAATAAAAAGTAATTAGTATCCGTCGATCGGGCCACTCCTCTTTGTATCGTTCCAAGACCGTTCGCCCTTGTTCGAACTCTCCTAAAGAGGGAAAATGAAACCAGGTATGTTTTTCACTAACATCTATCTCTTTTGCAATTCTATCAAAAAGGTCTTTTCTCCCTATTACCCATTTTCTTGCCTTATCATTAAATGGTGCTACCAGACGGATCAGTATACTGTAAAGAAACAAACTAATACGATAAAGGAAGACCATAAATTTGAATTGTTGAATTTTAGCACTATTTTAAGACAAGATCTCAGTCTTTTACTTCAAAATCTTTATCTTCGTCCAAAGGTAAGCATTTATAAAAAAATCATGACAAGAAAACGCGTTCTTATCACCGGAGCAGCAGGCTTTTTGGGCTCACATCTATGTGATCGCTTTATCAAAGAAGATTTCCATGTTATCGGGATGGATAACCTAATTACTGGAGATATTCGAAATATTGAGGCGCTGTTTAAGCTAGATAATTTTGAATTCTATCGTCATGATGTTTCAACCTATGTGCACGTTCCTGGTAATTTAGATTATATTTTACATTTTGCTTCACCTGCTAGCCCTATTGATTATCTAAAAATACCTATTCAGACTTTAAAAGTGGGCTCATTAGGAACACATAATCTCTTAGGCTTAGCTCGAGCAAAAAACGCTAGAATTTTGGTTGCTTCCACTTCAGAAGTTTATGGTGATCCAAAAGTAAGTCCACAATCAGAAGAATATTGGGGAAATGTAAACCCTGTTGGTCCGAGAGGGGTATACGACGAAGCTAAACGTTTTCAAGAAGCCATTACCATGGCCTATCATACCTTCCACGGGTTAGAAACTCGAATTGTACGAATATTCAATACTTATGGCCCACGAATGCGACTAAATGACGGCCGTGTTTTACCTGCCTTTATTGGTCAGGCTTTACGTGGTGAAGATCTGACTATTTTTGGAGATGGATCACAGACTCGCTCGTTCTGTTACGTCGACGATTTAGTAGAAGGAATTTTTCGCTTATTATTTAGCGATTACACACAACCGATGAACATTGGAAATCCTGATGAGATCACTATTAAAGATTTTGCTGAAGAAATTATAAACTTGACGCAAACTACTCAGAAGGTGATTTATAAAGAACTACCAGTCGACGATCCTAAGCAGAGAAGACCAGATATTAGCAAAGCGCGGTCTATTTTGGGATGGGAACCAAAAGTTAACCGTGCTGATGGTCTAAAGATTACATACGACTATTTCAAATCACTTCCCGAAATGGAAATAATCCATAAAGACTTTACTTATTTCAATAAATAAAAATTCATGAAAAAAATCCTCGTTACCGGCGGTACCGGATATATTGGTTCTCACACGGTAGTTGAACTTTTCGAAGCGGGGTATACTCCCATTATCATTGACAATCTTTCTAACTCCAATATCGGGGTCTTAAAGCAAATAGAAAAAATAACGGGACAACTTCCTGCTTTTTACAACATCGATCTTTGCGATGAAACCAAAGTAAAAGAATTTGTTAATGCCAATCCTGACATACAAGGAGTGATTCATTTTGCTGCCTATAAGGCAGTAGGAGAATCGGTTGAGAAGCCTGTAAAATATTATCATAACAATTTCTTCTCCTTAATTAATTTACTAAACGTATACCTTGACAAAAACATAGACTTTGTTTTTTCTTCTAGCTGCACAGTTTATGGTCAGCCAGATGAAAACCCGGTGACAGAATCTGCTCAGGTTAAAAAAGCTGAGTCGCCTTATGGGAATACTAAACAAATTGCGGAAGAAATTTTAAGTGAAACCGCTACCAGTTATTCCAACTTTAATATTATTTCTCTACGCTATTTCAATCCGGTAGGTGCACACAAATCGGCTTTAATTGGCGAATTACCTTTAGGCGTTCCCCAAAACTTGGTTCCTTATATCACGCAAACCGCTATTGGGAAACGTGAAAAGATAACAGTTTTTGGTAATGACTACGATACTCCGGACGGCTCTGCGATTCGTGACTATATCCATGTGGTGGATTTAGCAAAAGCACACGTTGCGGCAATAAAACGATTGGAAACAAAAGTAAGTCCTAATAACTATGATGTCTTCAATATTGGAACCGGCAATGGCTACTCCGTTCTTGAAGTAATCAAAGCTTTCGAAGAGTCAACTGGTGAAAAGTTGAATTTTGAGATTGGACCACGCCGTGCTGGGGATATTGAAAAAGTGTGGGGCGATGTCACGAAATCAAAACAAGAGCTTGGCTGGGAGGCCAACTTAAAAATCGATGAAATGATGCGTTCTGCTTGGGCTTGGGAAAAGTATCTAGAAGAAGAAAAACCGTTCTCTTAATAGATCATCATGTTCAGTAAGATAAGTCCGGAATTAAAAACAGCGATATTAGCTCTTCCAGAAAAGGAAAAGGACAAGCTACTGTTACGTTTAGTTCGGAAAGATAGAACGTTAATACAGCAACTACATTTCCAATTATTGGAAGATCAATTGGATTTAGAGGAAAGAAGAGAGCGTACTTTAAAGCTCGTCAATTTAGAAATTGAGAGAATAGAGAAGCAATTAGGAGCACATAAATACTATAATCCTAGAGATTTATTATTGGATTTAAGATCTATGAGCGGGATTGTTAATCAACACTTCCTTATTACCAAAGATAAAATGGGTGAGCTTGATATGCGCATACATATTCTTTCTCAGACCTTTCATTATGCTGGGAAGTTTTTTGAATATTCCAACCATGCCAACGAGAAGCTTTTAGCCTATAGCGTCGGACGGATAAAGAATATCTTCACGTCTTATGACAAATTGCATGAAGATATACAGTACGATTATACTGAAAGGTTAAATGAAGTGTTAGCGTTTGCTTACTCTTCTGCTTTAAAAAATTATTTATTGGAGTTAGCAATTCCTCAAGAACTATAATATATGAAGAAGATTATTGTTACCGGTGGAGCCGGATTTATTGGATCACATGTCGTTAGGCGTTTGGTAAATAGGTATTCTGATTATCAAATCATTAATCTTGACAAACTAACTTATGCGGGAAATCTTGAAAACTTAATTGATATCCAAGATCAACCTAATTATCGTTTTGTTAAAGGCGATATTACCGATGCCGAATTTATCGACAATTTATTTGAGCAAGAAAATCCAGATGGTATTATCCATTTAGCTGCTGAATCGCATGTTGACCGTTCGATAAGCGATCCTCTAGAATTCGTGATGACCAACGTTATCGGGACAGTGAACTTATTAAATGCCGCTCGAAAAAACTGGGCCGGGAATTACGATAAACATCGCTTTTACCACGTTTCAACTGATGAAGTATATGGCGAATTAGGTGAAACTGGGCTATTTACTGAAAAAACGAGCTATGATCCTCATTCTCCCTACTCTGCATCAAAAGCGAGTTCAGATCACTTCGTCCGTGCTTATAAGGATACATATGGGATGAATATCGTGATTTCAAATTGTTCCAATAATTATGGCTCTCATCATTTCCCTGAAAAACTTATTCCATTAGCAATTAACAATATTAAGCATAACCGCCCAATTCCCATTTATGGAAAAGGTGAAAACGTAAGGGATTGGCTATGGGTTGAAGATCATGCAGGTGCAATTGATTTGATCTATCATGAAGCGCAAGCTGGTAAGACCTATAATATTGGCGGACATAACGAATGGACAAATATCGATTTAATCAATCTCCTTTGCACAATAATGGACAAAAAGCTTGGCCGCCCAGAGGGAGCATCTGCAAAACTGATTACCTATGTTACAGATCGTGCTGGTCATGATTTACGCTATGCAATCGATTCTTCCAAACTACAAAGAGAGTTAGGCTGGAAACCCAGTTTACAATTTGAAGAGGGTCTTGAAAAAACGGTCGACTGGTTTTTAGAAAATGAAGCTTGGTTAGAAAATGTAACAAGCGGTAATTACCTTGATTATTATAAAGAACAGTACAATCAATAGAATGCTTGTTTAAGAAAACAAGTTTAGGGAATTAAACTTGTTTTCTTTGAGGATTCGATTACACTTCTCTATATTTTCCTGGAAGGTAAGGCGACAAAAAGTAAAGAATAAACGCGGCGGAAAATCTCCACATCTGAAACAACCTACCCTTCTTTCTCTTGGCCTTTCTCCAAGCGATCTTCATCCTCTACTACTTCTATTATGGCTGGCTTAGTATCAGGCTCACTATCATCTTCCCCTAAGAGCATTCCCCAAGGCCTTAAGCCATCTATTCGATCAAAAATCACCTTCATCACTGCAACTACGGGGATGGAAAGAAGCATTCCTGTAATTCCCCAGATCATTTCTCCTATTACCAATGCTAACAAAGCTACGAGCGTATTAATTTTCACTTTTGACCCTACTATTTTGGGCATAATAAAATTGCCATCAATAAGATGTATAACTCCTAATACCAAGACGACAAATAGAACTTGCGTAACGCTCCCTGTAGCAAATGTAACAATACATGCCAATAGGAGGGAAATGAGCATACCAATATAAGGGATAACATTAAAAATACCGGTAATCAACCCTAGTAGAAAGCTATACTTTATACCAATAATCGAGAATCCTACTGTTGCAAGAATGGTAACAATAGACATCTGAATAAAAATACCAAAGACGTACCGCTTCACAATATATTCTACTTCACTTGCTACCTCATAAACGGTCAAGCTATACTTTTCGGGAAATACAGCTACAATGAATCTTAATAGAAGGCGACGGTGTAGAAGAATAAAAAAGGTATATAGAGAGACTAGCACAAAAAACAATATCACAGAAGAAACTGACAACAGTGTAAATCCAATAATGGATGTACCCGTGCTAAATGCTTTTAAAGCGCCCTCATTTAAGTAGGTTATTTGGTCTTTGGTTTTGATATTAAACGTTTTTTCTATCCAAGACTGAAGATTATCGAAGACTGTAAATACTTGCTGCTGAAAAGCAGGCCAATCTTGTGTCAAATCCGTAATTTGAGTACCTAACAAATAGAATATTGATAAAATCGCTAATATTAAAGTACTTATTGCGACTAGAGATGATAGTATCCTTGGAAATTTGCATTTCCTCTCCAAGTATCCGACAAAAGGTAGTAATAAGAAGGAAAAAAGGAGCGCAAAAATAATGGGCGCAATGATGGTTTGCCCTTCATGCGCAATGTAAACCAACGCAATTAGACAAATTAATACATGCGCTAGTTTTGTATAAAATGGTATTGTTTGTTTCATAAAATAACAGATTCGATGAATGCTATAAACATGATAAGTAACGTAGGGAGACAATAAATAGAAGTTCAAAAACGATACCAGTAATTTGTACTTTCCATGATAACAAATAGACCCGTCACGATACACCGTTCAAAAGGAGACAAGAGAGGTTAACTAGGATAAAATTTTCATTGCTAATTCGCAACTATAGTTTTTAATTTCTAATTTCATTGATCTATTTAATTAACATCTCTTATGAATCAAAAATTTACTCTTTTCTTTTTATTTATTTTCCTCTTTGTTTGTTTCACAACAAGTACTGCTCAAACCAGGCGGGCTACAGCGTCAGGCGAAAACTTTTCTGAAGCAAATCTTGTAAAAATTAACTTAGCGGCTCTGCCTGCCAGTACCTTCTCTGTTCAATATGAAAGGGCAGTAGCTAAGAAGATTTCAGTTGGATTAGGCTTAAGGCTAATGCCTAAAAGCGGGTTACCGCTAAAATCGTTTATAGAAGACTTGATTGATGACGAAGACGCCTTTGCGCATTTAGAAAGCCTTAAAGTCAGTAATTTCGCTCTTACTCCTGAAGTTCGGTTTTACATGGGCAAAAGTGTGTTTAGAGGATTTTATATCGCACCTTTTGCAAGGTATGCTAGTTATAACGCAAAAATGCCTTTTGATTTCGAATATGAACATCCTATAACCGGAACTATCGAGGAGACGATGCCCTTAGATGGAAAGATCTCCACGATAACTGGTGGAGTAATGTTCGGCGCCCAATGGAAATTATCTAAACTTGTGTATCTCGATTGGTGGATTCTAGGTCCGCATTACGGCACGTCAAGTGGGAACATTGACGGAGAAAAATCATTGACGGCTGAAGAACAAACGGGCTTAAGGGAGGCGCTTTCAGACTTAGATGATCTTCCTTTTGTTGAAGGCTATCAGGTAAACGATTCTGGCGCTCATGTCAACATCAAAGGTCCGTGGGGCGGCGTTAGAGCAGGACTTGCTTTGGGCTTTCGGTTTTAGATGAACGGAGTTTACTAATAATTATTTTCAAAACCGACGCAGAACATTTCCCTAATCGCTTTCGACCGGCTTCTATATTAATTGTTATAAAAGCTATTTCTGTTATTGCATGATAAATGTGTTATTTCGTCGAGAATCAAAAATGGGTGTAAATATAAAAAGTGGCATAAATACAAAAAAGAAACGAGCGACAATCTTTTTCGTATTTCTAATGGGATCAGTTGTACTTTCTGCATCCATTGGTTCCACTCAAGAGCAAGTTCAAGACAATGCCTATTCAACAGATAAAAATGTCATTGAACGTGGAGAAGCTTTATTTAAACAAAACTGTGCGGTATGCCATAATTTTCAACAAAGAGGGATTGGGCCTAATCTAGCTGGAATTACCTCAAAGGAATCAGCCACTTGGTTAGCTAATTTTATTATTAGTTCAACTAAAATGATTGAAGGCGGAGACGCTCGGGCAATAAAGCTCTTTGAGGAGTACAAAACACCTATGCCTGACTTCCCTGAACTTCATGAAGATGAGACTCATGCTATTCTTTCATTTTTACATACTCAGAAGGAGTCGGATAGATCGCTTTACGATGTTACGAACTTGGGGGATGCGCTATCAGATCCTATACCTGAAAAGATTCAAAAGTCCGGTCTCACACTCGCTTTACAAGAAGTCGTTACTGCACCTGCCACTGCGAATAAATCTCCCTTCGCACGGATTAACCAGATGCTTGTATTATCCGCAAAAGAGGATCGAGCTTTTATAAACGACATGAATGGCAAGTTATACGAATTAAAAGCAAACAAATTAAAGCTGGTTTTAGATATTAGTAAGGCTTTTCCTGCTTTTATTCCCAATCCTGGCTTGGCAAGCGGATTTGGGAGTTATGCCTTTCATCCGGATTTTTTGGAGAACGGTTTATTTTATACTACCCATACCGAAACTGTTGGTCTTAAATCTGTGGATTTTGAATATGCGGATTTAATTCCAGCGGCACTACAATGGGTTTTATCAGAATGGCAAATGGATGATCCTACTGCAGACATCTTCTCAGGCTCAAACAGAGAGGTTTTAAGGTTAAATATGCCAACGCAAGTGCATGGTGTGCAAGAAATTCTTTTTAACCCGTTGGCAACACCTAAATCGGATGATTATGGGTTATTATATCTTGGGATTGGCGATGGTGGCGCTGCGGAATATGGATATTCATTTCTTTGCGAAAGCAATGCTTATCCTTGGGGGAAGATATTGCGGATCGACCCAAGAGAGAGAAGTAGTAAGAATCGACAATATGGAGTTCCCCACATAAATCCTTTTGCCAAGGACAATGATCCGAACACCTTAGGTGAAATCTTTTCGACAGGATTCCGCAATCCTAACCGGATTTCTTGGACTCCTGATGGCAAAATGCTGATAGCTGATATTGGTCTTAATCAGATTGAAGAGTTGAATATTGGAGAGGCAGGTGCACATTATGGTTGGCCCGCGCGCGAAGGTACTTTTCTCCTAAATTACAAAGGTGACATGAGCAGTGTTTATGCACTCCCAGTTGAGGATCATAAATATAATTATAGCTATCCAGTTGCTCAATTTGACCATGATGAGGGAAATGCAATATCAGCCGGTTTTGTTTATCAGGGCAAGATTCCGCAATTGTACGATAAATATATTTTTGGAGACATTGTGAATGGACGACTATTTTTCGTTGAAAACAACCAATTAAATCTTGGAAAACAGGCGGTTATAAAAGAACTAGATCTAACATTTAATGGAGTATCCTCTACTTTTAGGGAGATTACCGGCAAAAGAAAAACCGATCTAAGGATGGGAATTGGAATTGATAATCAGTTATACTTTTATACTAAAACTGATGGAAAAATGTGGCTGGTGGAAGACTGTTTTTAAAAATTTTATCGAGAAGAGAGTACATCTTTAATTTCTTCCGTCTTTTCAAATACGCTTTTAGCGTATCGACAAACTGGAGTAATCTTAATAGAATTTAATCGAGCATAATCTACGGCAGCCATTACGAGTGCTTTCCCAACACCTTGACCTTTGAATTCGTTATGCACGGTAGTATGTTTGATAATCATCTTACCCTTTTCAGACCATTTATAAGTCATTCTCCCAGCTTCTTTACCATTTTCAATTGCCGTAAAATAACCGTTCTTTTCAGTGTTTGTATGTTGAATATTCAGCATGAGAAGACTAATAAATACACTCCAAACAAACTTAAAGATAAAAGGCTACTTTACAAAAATTAATAGGCGGGTTCATGAATGAAAAAGTCGAATAAATGCAAAGATCGGCCAGTGTGAATAAATCAAATAAAAACTCAAACTACACTTGCACCCAATCGATTGGAAAGAGTAAAAAATTATATTTCATCATTAATACTGGAAAGAAGTTGGATTTTTATCCTAATTGTGTACTTTTAATTATTGTATGACAATTAATAATGCGTTTTATGCATGTGAGAATTCTTTATTGTCATATTGCTTGAAGCATTTAAACGGAATAAATATAAGTAAACATGGCACAACCTGACTTAACAAGAATACGTCACACTGTAGTTTTTAAATTAAAACATCCTAAAGATTCAGCTGAAGAACAAGCATTCTTAGATGCGACAAAAAAGCTATCTTCCATTGCGGGAGTCGAGAACTTTGAATCTTTGAAACAAGTAAGCCAAAAAAACAACTTTGAGTTTGGTCTTTCTATGGAGTTTGCTGATCAAAAGTCGTATGATTATTATAATAACCACCCTGAACACGTAGCTTTTGTGCAGAATATTTGGCTAAAGGAAGTTGAGGATTTTATGGAGATTGATTATATAATCATGCCCTGATGTAGGGTATTGACAATAATTAGTCACCGCCGTTCGGGGCAGCATAAAAGAACATTCATAAGCAATCTATTAAAGAAAAATAAGATTCCTTACCTATACGACATAGTTAGTATTTTTTATCCTACTCATTCTTTTTTATGCTTCAGCATCCATTCAAAAATATCATATTCTGAATTTTCATAGAGCCAATGTATATTGTGCCCTTGGTTTTCAAGGCTGGTAAATTGGATATTGCCGTTACAAGATTTCAATGCTTCAACTTTGCTTACTGTTTGAGATATTGGAACGACGTTATCTTCAGTTCCATGAAATGTCCATATCGGGATATGGCTAATGCTACAAAGCCTTTCAATGCCGCTGGCCCATGCGCATAAAGGTACTAGCGCCGCAAATTTATCGGGATAATCTTTTGCTACGTCAAACACTCCCCCACCACCCATGCTTACTCCGGTCAGGTAAATACGATTTGTATCAATTTGGTATTTACTTATTAACTCTGCGTATAAGGGTCCAAACCAATTTTCGGTTGACCATAGCTTGCCATCGGGACATTGAGGAGAAATAATAATAAAATTAAACTCCCGTCCCTTATCAATTTCATGCGGCAACCCATAGTGTTTAAGTTTATTCAAATCGTTGCCCCTATGAGAACTACCATGTAGGTAAATAATGACTGGATATTTTTTTTCTTGATGATTCTTGGGGAGGTAAATAAGATAATTGTATTTCGCCTCAGTTTTGGGTAAAGATTGAGTACTTAATGATGTAATAGAAGAAAATGACATTAACAAAAGAATAAACGTTTTCATTGAGTTAAAGGGTTTAATAGTGTCGAAGCTAGTATTAAAACTATTCCGAATATACTACTTAGACCCCTTAAAGACGAGAAAGAAGCAACACTTCTCTCTTTTCCCACGGACTATCATCTTTCAGATATTGAAACCCGCCATTTAGCGCTGCAAAACATTTTAGCAATTATTCATCTCGACCGTATCATCCACCTTATTAATCTGTTAATTCTTGTTCGACATCAAAAGTTCATTTATACTGTTTCCAAAATTTTAGGTACTCTGTAATGTCATGCAAGTCTTGCTTTGAGATTTCATTTTTCTTAAAGGAAGGCATTGTTCCCAAACCATGACGCATCTGAAAACGTTTGATAAATGCTGGAGCTGGATTGGCGTTGATGGCAGGCCCTAGTCCCCCTTCACCACCTCCTGGATGACATTTTTGACAGTTTGCCATAAAGATACTTTCGCCGTTCATTATCTGGTCATTGTTTGCTAAAAAATTGCTCCCTTTAATGGGCTCACTATACCTACTCTGACAAGAGACGATACTAGCTACAACGACACTCAAATTCACGCATAGAATAATCCAAAACTTTTTCATTACAATAGTTTGTTTTCTAACGACAATGATTAATTATGTTTATTATTTTGATTTCCTTAAATGGGTTTTTCGAAGCTCATGATGTTTTATACTATTGTTTTACAATTTTCCAAATCGTACCGGTTTTAATCTGAGGGTGAGATCCTTCATCATTTGTTTTCAAAATGCCAAAATCGACTACATAAAGATTTTCGCCCGAACGATCGAATTTAACAGATAAAGGTCGCTCGAGACCTCCATTTTTTAACCATGAGGCGGGGCCATTTCTATTTCCTTTATTGACTGCGAAATCGCGGACAATTCCAGTTTCAATATCCACACGTACAATTTTAAAGCCTACTGGAAAAAGGACCTTTCCGGCTCCAGGTGACATGTCGCCAAATTGTGCGACAAAAGCTTCGCCTTCGAATCCAAATGCTTGATTAGCAGAAAAATCAAAACCATTTGCAGATGAGTGTACACCAAATATTGCTGTTGGTTTCGGCGGAACATTTGGATACTCTTGCAAAAGTGCTTTAACTTCACCCTTACCAGGAGGTTTAAATTCCTCATCTTGGAGAAGTTTCCCTTCAGAGTAGTCTGGCCATCCGTACCAAGTTCCTTCTTCTATCTCCCAAAGCACATCTCCAGCACCCCATACCGGACGACTACCGCGTTCGTCAAAAGCGTTTTCGGTGATGAATAGTCTTCCATCAGGGGACAATGCCAAACCATAAGGATTTCGGAACCCCCAGCTCACCAATTCCGCATCTCCACCGTTAATGGGGATGCGCAAAATTGAACCGGTACAAGGAATGTTGCCTTTTATTACCTGTCCTGGGCTTGTTGGAGTACCAAATGATACATATGCACCGGTAGTAGACTCATCGTCAGGATCATCAGTCAAGACATTCGGTGATGTATAATTCTCGCCGGTAAGTACTATATCCTGACAAGGAATGTCGTGAAATTGTTGATTACGTAGTAACCATCCAAAGTCAGCATTATCTTTTCCGACCACCGCGGAGTTCGTTGCAACACCTTGACCAAAATAAATATATCCGTCTTTAATTACTGGTCCATTAGTGTGGTGATCACCCATAGTTGGAAGGTTTGAAATCAAAGGAACAATTTCCCCCTCCTTGCTAACCTTTAAAATTCGGCCGCCTTCCATTTCTCCTCCTTCAGCAATATAGAAAAATCCATCGTGCCAGGTTATTCCTGTCCAAGGACCATTTTTTGAACCTTTTGCTATTAATGCAACCGTTCCATCGTCTCCAATGCTTAACAATTTTGGTTCTTGCCAAACTTCACCATAAGAATAGCCAGACTCGATTGCATACATATTGTTTTCATCATCGAAAGTAACCGCACTTGGAAACGTAAGCCCGGTAACTATTGGCTCAATTTTATAGCCAGGGTGCAAGGCGATGTCATTAGGATTTATCGTCCGTTCAACAACATTTTCGATTTGACCTCCACCATTTGGCGAACGCATTCGATAGCAACTCATAATGGTCAACGATAAAGCCAGCAAATAAAAATAGACCAAAGAGATAAAAACATTGTCCCTCAGTTTTCCTGCTCGTTTATTTTCAAAACAACTACCGTCTGTTTGAGAAAACATTTCAGATGGTTTTGCAGGATTAAGCATTTTGTGCTTTGGTAAGTCACTTGATAGTAATGGTTCTTTCTGTTCCATAGGTCATATTTTCAACAATTATTCTGAAAAAAAAAGACTAATGAGATTAGATCTTATATCAACTACAAAAAGGAAGTGCTTTTGTTCGAATCTTATATAAACTCCTGTGTAGGCATTATTGTTAGCGGCAAAATAACTGAGCGACTAACATGCTAACCTAAATGCTACAATTTCGGGCACCAACAGAAACAGGCTAAACATGAATAAATAAAAACGCCTTAAATTTATTCCTCAAAGTGTAAATCTGTAGATTTGTGTTCCTTAAAATGCAGCAATGTTTAAATTTTATTTTCTGTTTTCTTCTTATGTCCTTATGCTTTTTGTTAGCAAGCTAAGTTTTGCAAAAGAAGATCAAGGCATTGACCATCAACATAAGCAAGATTCTGCTTCTTCGATATATAACAAACTTAGCCTACGGCATGACTTAGCAGTAGATAGTTTGGATATTTTCAAACTTAAGGAACCTATAACGCCCGTACGAGAAAAAAAGTTTATCCGGGCTGGCAGTGAGTGGTTTTTGGCACAAGCATTTCCCGCTACTTTCAATCGCTTTATTACTAAAGATCCATATTCATATATTAGTTTTAAAAACTTTATCAACCACCAACGTATTTCTGCCTGGGATTGGGATGATAATCAATTCACTACTAACCATATTGATCATCCCTATCATGGTCAATTTTATTTCAATTCCTTTAGAAGCAATGGCTATAATTTATGGCAATCGAGTATTGCAACTGTAGCAGGAAGCTATATATGGGAAACGGGTGGAGAGACACAAGCGCCTTCAATAAACGATTTTGTTAATACAACTTACGGTGGAATTTTGCTCGGCGAAATGCTGCACAGAGTATCACGCCATGTAATTGGGAAGGGAAGAAATGGGCGTAATAAAAAGGGAAATGAAACGATTGCGTTTTTGATTAACCCTGTGAATGGTTTAAATAGATGGCTGGATGGAAAATCGGGAACTGTAGACGATTATTACACTGCTGATTCTTCTGTAATTTCAGCGTCAATCGATGCAGGAGTCCGAAGATTTGACACCCGTTTTGGTGATCTGGTCGATCGAGGTAAGACCTCATTCTCAGCCCGGCTTAGGTTTAACTATTCGAATGGTGAACATAATTTCAAACGTCCTTTTGATCAATTTCGTGTGAATTTCGAAATAGGCAGTGGTGATAGCACAACGATTAATGCGGTTAATGTGCACGCAATGGTTTACGGAACCGAGTTTTTCAGCACTAAACAAGGAGAATATTACGGCTTAGTCACGGCGCACTACGATTTCTACAACAATGATGCTTTCTTTTATGGGGCGCAAAGTATAAACTATAACTTGATGGGCGAATTTCATTATCGAAGCAGTTTTCTGAAAACGAATATTGCAGGTGGAGCCGTTATATTGGCAGCGGTTCCAGACCCCTATCTTTTATATGGAGATAGTAGAAATTATAATTATGGCTCAGGATTAAGTTATCGATTTAATGGAGTTTTGAATCTAAGAAAGCGTCTTGTATTCGGCGCAGATTACAACGGAGGATTTTTTCATACCATTAGTGGAAACGATTCATATTACCTGTTGAATGCTTTAAATTTAGACATGAGCTTTCGCTTTTATAAAAATCTCGCATTAACATTCAACACCGGATATTTTTCTCTCCATGGACATTTCAAAGATCCCGAATTACCTGATTTTGATCGAGAATTTCCATTCGCTCGATTATCATTGGGGTATAGTTTGCTATTTTGAATCGAGGATAAGGTTAATTACAGTATATATACCTTTCAAATATAGTAGCCATAGCCCTGAACAGAAAGTCGGTACAGTCGTTTCCATGGAAAGTTTTATTTTTCAGGAATTCCTTTTCTTCGCGATCTAGTTTGTTGTTGGCTGCGATCCAATCGTAGGCTGCTAAAAAGAAGCCTCCAGTGCCACAAGCCGGATCGGATACAGTTTTCATAGGCTTAGGTTGTACGCAGGCTGCCATGGTCTTGATTAAGGCTCTTGGGGTGAAGTACTGCCCTGCTCCACTCTTGGTATCTTCTGCGTTCTTTTCTAATAGACCCTCATAGATTTTACCTTTAATGTCAGCACCCATCATTGACCAGTCTTCTTTGTCGATAAGATTAATAACTTTTAGGAGTTGGCTGGGTCTTGTATTTTGTTATGGCTCTTCGTAAAAATCTGCCCTAATATTGCTTTTTCAGTTGATAAACTACGCAATAACTGACTATAGAAAGATTCTAATTCCGCTCCGTGCTTGAACTATTAAGGATTCCTTAATAGTTGCTTTTTCTACCTGCTCTCCTTCATCAAATATGTTTTTTAAGTGCAAATTAATGTTGGGAATGGAGGTTTGAAAAAGTTCTGCGAGCTGTTTTTGTGTTAACCAGATAGTATCATCTTGTAGCGATACTTGCAGTTGGCTTGTACCATCATCTGTTTGATAAATTACTATTTGGTTTTCTGCTTGCATATTAACCTAAGTTTCAACTGTCGCATATTTTGCTATAATTGCTTTAAGACAACACTGTAGCAGGCATTTTCAAATCATTGAAGACCGAGACGGTATAACATCAACGATTCCCAACAAAGGAGCCAGACAAAAATGACGATCCTCGATTATATTAAAATTTGGCACAACAGAAAAAAGTATTCTAATATGTTGCCGTCATATCCTCATCCACACAAATCATAAAATCCGCTAAATCAAGATTCTTCTGTTCTAACGACTCAACATCTGCTTGGCTCACTGTAGAAATCGTCAAGATATTCTTCCTATCAATTTTAGGCATTAAAAACGAAAGGATCCCTTCATACCGATTGGAATGGAAAGCCCCATTGAGGTGAAGAAAAACTGTAGCGTCTTTCGTATTTTGAAGAATAAAATACGCCATAGTTGCATCTTTAATTGCTTGTGCTTCCATCATAAAATCACCATTATGATCACCTTCCATCTTCTTTATTTCTTTATAGGATTTTAATGTAGTGTCTATCACTATGGGTAAAGGTGCAATATACAGTTTAGATTCAACAGACAACTGTTTCAGGATGTCAATACCCTCATAAAACACCGAATTGGCGTAGCGTCTCGGCACATTGGTAGCCACGAAGGCCAGGTTATTTTTCTTCGCAAACTCCAAGATCGGCTTGTAATCCGTTTTGTAATTCTTCCATAAACGCGCTTCTTCTTCAAAGCTTTTCTGTTTAATCTGATCCGCAAAATACTCTTCAATCAGCAATTGATTATCCGCTTCAAACATCTCGGCACCAATTGCCAAATTTGCTCCATGATTCGTATACAGTCTTTTTGTCATTTCCATCTGTAGCCAATGTGCGATCGGGTTATTATGAAACTCACCAAAAAAAATATGCGATTTATCTTGAGTGGCTACTATCAACTGTTCGAAGTTCACGGGCTCCCCTTTCTTATTAAAAATAGTATAGGCCTGTTGCGCATAAATAGGACCCCAAGCCCCGAAAAACAACACCAAACCCAAAAATAGAGAAGATATAAATTTCATATAGAATGATATCTAAATAAAAAAGAATAGGAGTTCCACAAAAGCAAGAAAATGAACCTCCTATTCAAAGATGAACATAAAAGATTAATTAGTTAAGGCAATATCTTGAAGCACTTGTCTCCAATCCTCACGCTCAGGAATACGCGGTTTACGTTTACCGAAAAATTGAACGATGATGTTTCCTTCAGCATCGAAAACCTCGATACTAGTCACAACCCCATCGTCGGTCGGTTTTTTAACCACCCAAACCGAATCAATTGCATCCTCCCTAAGATGCATATTAAACTCCGGATCCAGAATATTAAACCAAGGACCCGTTTGCACTAATTTCTCAGCCTTCCCCGTATGAATTTGTATACAACCGCGATTTCCAATAAACACCATGATCTCTAAATCACGTTCGGAAATTGCTTCTATTGTTTTTTTCAAAGCGTCAAAAGAAATTTCAATAGCATAACCTTCAGGCGCTAGACGCATCGCCTGTCTTCTAGCGATTCCAAATTTATTCAGCAAACCAAAAAACGCATGCGTATCGTTCAAAGCCAACCACGCGTCTCGAAAACCAACAACATTAATCTCGGTGTCTCGTTTTTCCGTAATCGACTTATTTACAAGAGTTGTTTGCAAAGACTGTCCTTGCACTTCGGCTTTATATTTCGCCACTAGCGCATCAAAAGCAGTCGCATCACTCTGCTCAGTTAAGTAGATTTTATGTACCGCTTCGCCATCAAAATCGAAGAACTGAAGGCTTTTTCTTTCCCCTTCCAAGACTGCGAAAGCAAAACACCAAGCATTCATAAACAAACGAAGGTCAATATCAGGATTGACAACCAAACCCACATGGCCATTAAAGCCCGCTTTAGTGTAAATTCCCTTTCGTTCATGAACCGCATGGTCATTACGCGTTAACGCCATTACATAGCCTAAAGAAGGAATCTCCTTTAAAATATTTTCAAAATCCGCTGTCAAGGCGATGTTAACGTCATTAGTAGCTACTAAATCCGCTTCCGAAACCCCCAATTGTTTTGCCGCATCCCGAATCCGTAATTTAGGACTCGCAGCCTTCAAAGCCGAGTATTGTTCTTTTAAATTTAAAGTTGTATTGCTCATCGTTCTATTTTTTATTTATAAACTGTTTGTATTTAATTTCATTGAAGGAATAATGAAAGGGCATTTAAACTCCTCATCATTCAATAATCTCACATGAATATTAAAAGCCTTATGAATGTTTTCGCAACTGATTACCGCCTTCGGTTCACCAAAAGCAATTTCTTCACCTTGCTTCAACATTAATACCTTATGCGCATAACGAGAAGCAAAATTAATATCATGCAAAATGCTGATGACACAATAGCCACGATCTGCTAAATTCCTAGCCAATGCCAAAATCTGTTGCTGATAGAGAATATCCAAACCATTCGTCGGTTCATCCAAAAACAAGATGCCATTCGGTTGATCATAAATCTGCGCCATTACTCGCGCCAGCTGCACCCGTTGTTGCTCTCCTCCAGAAAGCGTATTGTAATCGCGATCAGCAAACTGAGTAACCCCCGTTTCCTCCATAACCGCCCTCACAATCAGAGCATCTTCAGGCCTAGGGTGATTATCAAAATGAGGGTATCGACCCATCATGATCAACTCCTGAACTCTAAACGAAACCGAAAGCGTATTGTTCTGTGCTAAAACCGAGCGAAACTTAGCCAGTTCATCCAATTTATAATTCCCAATTGGCTTATTACGAATCAATATCTCACCAGCGTTTGGTATTATTTCCTTGCAAAGGAGTTTCAGGAGCGTGCTTTTCCCAGCACCGTTTGCCCCAATTATGGCTAATAACTCACCCGGTTGCACATCAAAACTCACTTGGTTCACCAGCTTCTTTTTATCCACCGAATAACTAATATTTCTTGCTTCAATCATTTCTAAACCTTTACTAATTCAATTCCAAACCAAGCTTCATGCAATAGAAACTAACCGAATCCACGTTTTCGTCTTTCCACCATGATGATATAAATGAAAACCGGAGTTCCGATAATAGCGGTCAAAATTCCAATCGGCAATTCTGCTGGCGCCACCAAAACCCGAGCAATCAAATCTGCTAGTACCAAAACTGCAGCACCCAAGATTGCAGAACCAGGGATTACCAAACGGTTATCTGCCGAAAACGCCATGCGGAGAATATGCGGAATCACTAGGCCAATAAAACCAATCATACCTGAAACTGCAACAGAAGCGCCGACACCCAGCGTAGCTAATACGATAGTGATCTTTTTTATCAAACCTACATTTATGCCCATATGCCCGGCTTGAGATTCTCCAAGAGATAAAGCATTCAGCGCCTTGCTAAAAAAAGGTAAAGCAACCAGGGGGATTAACACAAAGGGTAAGAGAACGCGGATGCTTTTCCAGCTGGCACCCCCTAAGCTTCCCATGCTCCAAAAAGTTATGTTTCGCAATTGCTCATCGCTGGCCACATAGGTCAATAAACCTGTAAACGAACCTGCCAAAGCATTAATCGCAATCCCAGCTAGCAATAACGTAGTAATGTCAGCTTTCCCTTTTTGCATGGCCAAACGATATACGATAAACGTCGTGATACAAGCACCTATGAAAGCCGCTATGGATAAAGCATAATACCCGAAAGCGGCCGTCATAAAGGAGAAAATCTTAGCCTCCAACACAATGATCGTGACCGCAAACAGCGACGCACCGGAAGAAATACCAATTAAGCCTGGTTCGGCCAACGGATTTCTGAACAAGCCCTGCATGGTTGCCCCAGAAATCGCCAAAGTACTGCCCACTAAAATACCCAATAGTACCCTAGGCAATCTCAATGTAAAAAACACGGCCTCCTGTTGAGCGGTAAAATTAATATCAGGACTCCAGCCCAATCGATACCCAATCATGGACGCCAATTCAGTAGCACTTATTTTAACAGCACCCAAGCATACCGATAAAACGCAAGCGCCCACCAATAAGATGAATAAGAAACCGAGAATCATATTCGTATTCTTCAATTGTTATGATTTAATGTATTTTCTCCGTCAACTCCAATACAGCCTTCCCTAAACGTTGACTAAAACCCGTTAAAAATTGACCATCCATTTCTACTATTTTCTTATTCTTACCCGCATTCGTCTGCTCAATCCCTTGCACTTCCAATAACCCATTCGCGCCACCTAGGCTCGAAAGTCCACTGTCAAACAAGAGAATCACATCCGGATTAGCAGCCACCAAAGCCTCGGCCGTTAAAGGTTTGAAATCGGTAAAATCACTTACCGCATTTTCACCACCTGCTAAAACGATCATCTTTTCTACCTGCGTATCTTGACCAGCCACCATCATGGTGCCCGTACCGCGTGCATAGATGAACAGCACTTTAGGTTTAGGTTCGCTCTTCACTACTGCATTCGCTTTCGCTAGGTCTACATCCAAAAGGTTTAAGATGGAATCGCCTTTGGCTTTACGGCCTAAGCTATCCGCGATGGATCGAATCAATACCTTTGTACCCTCGGGTGAATACTCATGATCAAATAAGAACAACTTCACACCTGCGTTCCGAAGTTGTGCAGCAAGCTCTGGATTCACATCCTTGGTAGTGGCCATAATCACATCAGGAGCCAAAGCCAATACGCCTTCAGCCGAGACTTGACGACTGTGACCCACCTTGGGCTTCTCTTGTAAACTTGCAGGGTACGTAGTCGCTACGTCTACTCCTACAATGTTATTCTCAAAACCCAGATCTACCAGAATTTCAGACACCGTACCATTAATGGATACAATTTTGGCTGAATCCGCGAAATGTGCATTCGTTGCGGTTGTCGGCCCTTGGCAAGCATAGAATGAAAATACTATACCGAGTGTCAAAGCACTTAAAAAAATTGATTTCATATCTTACATTAATTTATATCGTTAAAAAACTAGCCGCGTTTCACCAATTTATATTCCAATTCAGGAAAACCTCGTTTACCCGCATCCTCAGGCGTAAAGCTGTTAAATTTGATTTTGTATACATTTCCAGCTCCATCTTTCAATACGTAGAAACGATCCTTTCTAGCACCCGCCACTACACCTGGGCTAGGAGAAGGCGTTACTCTCCAGTTGGCACCAATCACCCCTCTTGCATTGCTAAAGGTTATACCACTTAGATTTTTCTCGCCAAATTCCTCATAAGAAGCATTCCCATTTGCTTTTCCTTGTGCATCTTTGAAAATCACTTCCGCCGCAGTAACGCCCGCTAAATGATTAATGAAGATCAGATCAGAATATCCGTAGGGATACATAGCAGCGCCTGACCCTCCGAAGTATAAACTCCATGTCCACTGAAAATCCCAATCCTTTTTAGCGGGCTCCACCTCAACCAACCCTTTTTCAAACGAGAAATAGTTAAAATTGAAATCCCGATCTTTTTTAACCGTCAAGGTTTCGAAAGTCGTCGCATTTAGTTTCGCGTATTGTAGCGTATAGTCATTTCCGTTTCTCAGAATCCTAAACTTGAATAGATCAGCCGGATTAAGGGCTGCACCATGGCTCCCCCCTGCAATGCTCATCACAATCACTTGGTTTTCATCATTACTAGAAGAGATTTCTGGAATCAAGGTTTTGGTTAAATCACCTATTAGATCATCGATATTTTCGAAAGCCCCACTAGTACCCAAAGCAATGCTTAAATCTTCTAGATTCACATCTTGCTCAGAAACCGCATTTAGATCCGTCTTATTTAGCTTAATGGCAGAAGCACCTGTAGTACTATTAAGGATCACGCGGAACTCTTCGCCGCTATAAAATCCCAAATTCCAGCTAGAACGTTTCACAGCATGCTGTTTATCCGCACTAAAGTCTACGAAGACTGTATTTTCCGCAACACTTCCCCCTTCACCGCCGTTTAAAGTCATTTCTGTACCTTCCGATACCGGAATTTCAGGAATCGGATTATTATCTCGTTTACAAGAAGCCATGGCCAAAGTCACGCCCATCGCTAACATTATGTATTTTACTGTATTTGTTGTTGTTTTCATGGGTTTCATAGATTTGAATATATAAAATTGTGTTTATGATTATTTAGTCCATTGGATGTTCAGTCCTAAAAAGAAAGATCTCCCATAACTTACAGGAATATAGCCAGTACTAGAAGAGTGAACCCCATCCCCTAATGAGCTATTTGCGATTTCCATAACATTAAAAAGATTACGCACTCCCCCTATAAGGGTTACGTCCTTCATAAGGTTCTTATTAACGCTCAAGTCCGCAAGGTGATAAGACGACAATGTAGATCGATTAATGGTTATAGAACCATTCGTTTGAGGACTGGCCTCATAACCTGGGCGCTTACCATTAAACTTATAAAAGAAATTAATCCCTGTTTTCCATTTTGGAATAGAATAAAGCAGGGTGGTATTGACCTCTGGTGACCATAGCATGCTTGGTACATCCTTATCATTCTTTGATACCCTATTGTACCTTCCAATATAAGAGAATCCTAAGCCCGCCGTCAAATTTTGCCAATGGAAAGTATTTTCAAAAGTAGTACCCGCAGTCTTAAATTTATCAATATTAATATACGTGTTTACGGAAGAATTAGCCTGATCCGTACCTACCGTGATCTGATTAACAAAATTATTATAGAAACCACCGAGTGTGCTGTTTATACGGATTGCGCGATCCTGACTCCCGTACCAAGTAAAGTACGCATTATAATTATTTGAATTTTCAGCCTTTAAATTCTCATTCCCTTGAATGGAATGGTTTGCATCAAAGAATGTAAAATACAATTCTCTCAAAGCAGGTGCACGAAAGCCCCTTGCATAAGCCGCCCTTAAATCAAATGAGTCATTAAACTTCACTTTAGTATTGATTGAAGGAATCACAGGCGGCGCATCATAAACCGAATTTTGGATAAAGCGAAGCCCAGGACGGATATTCAACCAGGACAAGGGTTTAATCTCAGACGAAATAAAGAAAGCATAATCGTTAATGGTCGGCTTGTCCTTTATCCGCTCACCAGAACCCGAATTGCTGTTCACTTCAATACCCGGCTGTAAGAAAAGTTGATCAGAAACCTTATACTGTACAGTACCTCTATAGACAACTGATGAAAACTTCGCCACATCCTGCTCCCCTTGGCCACTGGTCAATTCCGAACTATTATTCTTAAAATCGAGCATCATGGTTTGAGTTTCCCGTTTATAATTTTGATACGAGGCGGCACCTGAAACACTCAAACGCGCGTTCACCTTTACATCCGATTGTAATACATGGTTATATCTTGAAGTAAAATAATTCTTATCTACCGCTTTTAGATTACTAGGATTCAGCAAACCCGGTGTATAAATATCTTCATCCAAATAGTCCAATCGATACCAAGTATTCCATTTCGAATCCCTAAAGGCTACTGTACCCGAAGCCAGCCATTGATTTTTCGGGTTCCAATCCAACACCCGGCCACTGCCTTTTCCCTGCCATCCTCCAAAATTATTCCTACTTCCAGAAGCCTTCAGTTGCCAACCTTTTTTTTGCCAATCAACAGACAAATTGCCATTATGCGTTCCTTCCTTATAAAAGGCGTTATATTCCTGCCCAGCAGTCTCTTCCTGCACACGAGCCCCTATTACCAACTTATCCTGGCCATTTCCCTTTTTGGTAATGATGTTGATTACTCCAGCAAGCGCATCGGTACCATATACCACAGACATAGGTCCTTCTACTATTTCAATTCGCTCAATGGTATTCACATCGATTTGACTTAAGCTCTGTTTGGTAGCTCCACGATCCACCAAAGGAATTCCATCCATCAATACCTTGACATTTTGTCCAGACATCCCCATTACCTGAATATCCGATTCACCCAAAGTCAGATCATTTGAAAAACGCATACCCAATTGTGTGTTAAGGATATTCTCTACAGAGGTGGAAGCTCGCAGACGAATCTGCCCATTAGTAATGGTTCGTACCTTGTATACCGAGTTTTTTATCGACTGGGGTTCAAACTGACCGGTAATCACCACCTCTTCTAGCGTATTCACTTTTAGCGAATCAACAGTTGAGTTCAATGCCTTATGTGCCTGCCCATGTATACGGATCGCGACAAGCAATATTATCAGATGAAGTTTCAAATATCTCACTATTCTTATTTAGATTAATTCCAATTAATTGTGCAAATTTGAAGCTTTTAACAGATGTAAGAGAACGCTAAGCGGATTTTATACTACGAAAACGGGATTATTATGGAAGTAAAATTAACAGAACTTGAACAGAAGGAGGAGATTTATCAATCCTCCATCAACATACGTGCGAAGGTTAAATTTAATTTTTTTCCTGAAACAAGTAAGATAAAGAAGCTGCATATCAATGAATTAACATTCAGTGGCATTAATTATATTTCCCTCAAACTAGAAACCAAAGATGCCCTAAGGCTGCAAATAGAATATTCACAACCTGGTTATTTGGTTTGTTTTGCAGTCGACGGGACCTATTACGTTAACGAAGAAAATAGCGCACCAACCAAAAAGGATCAAAGGATAACCCAACAAACCTATAACCTGCTTTCAATAGAAAAACCTATACAAATTCACGTCGATACCGTAAGTACAATGGTATTAATCTGTATTGATATCCATCGTATTCAAGGATTTGACCGAATTCGCCAAGAAAGCCGATCCCTTTCTCCTTCCATTCACCGTATCCTTGCTGAAATACGGGAATGCACAGAGGGCTGCCCCATCCAATGTATATTCATCGAATCTAAAATTCTGTCTTTATTACACCTGGTTTTTGAGGCTTTTCAACAGGAGGATCACTTTTCAAAAAATAAAGTCAAAGGTGAATTAAATGACCAAGATTTCGAAAAACTACAAGCCGCAAAAGAATATATCGATCAAAATATTGCGGAGAGCTATACCCTTATCGAATTAGCACATCGTGTAGGCTTAAATGATTTCAAACTAAAAAAAGGCTTTAAAGAAGTTTTTGGAAGCACAGTTTTCACCTATCGGCATGCTATACGGATGAAAAAAGCAAAGGAAATGTTACAATTGGGCTATCAAGTAAATGAAGTAAGCGAAGAAATTGGGTACAAGCATTCCCATCATTTTTCCGCCGCCTTTAAAGCATATTTCAATCTCTTACCCAGCAGGATAAATAAAGAATAACCCGCCTTGCAAGCTATAACCTGCTCCCCTTAATTGCCAACAAACGCGCTATCACTTAACGTTTTAAGAAAGGAGATAATATCTTGCTTTTCCGGTTCTGTTAAAGGTATCCTATTACCATTCTCTTTTAAAAAAGGATCTAGATTATCGGCATCTAAAACACCATTATCAAAATAATCCAGAACGTCTTTCAAAGTCGGGAACTGCCCAAAACTTCCGTAGGGTGCGGTGTATTCGACATTTCGTAAAGAGGGAACTCGGAAACTCATATAATCCGTAGGAACTCCCGTTACTCTCCCGCGGCCAGCTTCTTCAGTACTAGGGTTCAAAGGAAAACCTACATTTCTAAAACTTTGGTCGGTAAACAGCTCTGTACTATGGCAACTCGCACATTTTATTTTAAATAGTTGATAGCCGCGTGCCTCGCTTTCCGTAAACGTCTCGCCTTCGTTTCGCTTTACTTTATCATACTTACTGCTGGCAGAGATCAATGTATATTCATATTGCGCAATGCTTCGGTAAATCCGGTCAGGGGTAATACTCTCATCTCCAAATGCTTTTCTGAATAGATCCTTGTACTCGTGTACAGCACTAATTTTACCAATGACTTCCAAAATGGAAGAGTTCATTTCCTCATGCATAATGATAGGAACCAAGGGTTGCTTTTCCAGTTGAAGGATATTTCCATCCCAATTATAAAATTTCATAAACGCCAGATTTTGAATAGGAGGCGTATTCCGTAGCCCCACCCTATCATAAATTCCTACAGCTTGACTTTTCTTATCGGAAAAGGCATTCGGCTGTTGGTGGCAACTGGCACAGGAAATCGTATTGTTTGCGCTAAACATCGTTTCGTTAAAAAGCTTTTCACCTAACTCCACCCCAAATTTGGTAGGTTTATTCCCCTTAATCGAAGGATTTAATGGCGGAAAGTCTACAGGTATATTCAGTGAAATCTCCGGGTTGTCGTTAGGCTTTAGCTCAAGGCCATTATCCTTATTACAGGATAATAGTAACAGATATAAGAGTGATAAAATTCCGAATACTTTCTCCATGTCAAAATAGATCCAATTGGAAAAGAGCCGCCCTCTTTTCCGTAAATCAGGCGGCTCTTCGCATGTTTTAGTTCTCTACACTGCCGATAGAAAATATTCCCGAAACATCGCTTGAGCCGTTTCCGCCCAAATTGTCAACAAACTTCACCATCTCCACAGCCGTATGGATGTTAGGAGTAGCATTTCCTGCACCCAAGGTAATCGTATTGATTTTCCCGCTCAACAGTTTGTCAAAATCCGCTTTGATAGTGATCCGAGGTGCATTGCGGCCTACCAAGGCATTGGTGGTGAGATCCAACGTAATATCCCTGTAAGCATCAACCCCCTGCATATACGCACCTTCTTCTCCCTCTATTGTGCTTCCTGTGTGAATAGACATTTGTTTATTATTGGTATCATAAAAACCTTCCAATTTTGTAAAACGGTACCCAGTTCCCCATTCCCACATCATTTTAGTGTCGTTTGCGCCTGCATCAGCATAAAACTTAGGGAATTTTATCTGATCCAAGGTATTCAGTTCCTGCTTTACCCCCAACCCAAATTTTATCTGCTTGTATTCACCCGCAGGAATATTGCTCAGCACATAGTCCAATGTATGTGGTTTCGAATGGTCTACAACAGTTGCGCCCTTATCTAAATCATTGATATTGTACGGAATTTCATTGCCATCTGCTTTTATTAGACGGATGTTGCTGATCACGTACTTCAGTTCAGAAAAGTGATGAGCCTGTCCTGCTGCAGAGGTGTTTACTGTAGCAGAGGCAGAGCCGGCATCCCCAAGAACAATCGTTGTATTTTTAAACGTATTGTTGAAATGCAAGGTGATATTGTTTGCGACAGGATTGTCATCGTTCTTGCTACAGGATACCAATACCAATACCAATAAAGAAACGGATAGCAAGAAAACTATTTTTAAATTTTTCATTTTAAATTTTTGTATATTAATACTTTTTGATTTAATGTCTGTTTAAATAATTTGATAATAAATCAGGCAATGGGAGGCGGCACAAAGATTTCCCGATAAGGTTCTGCATAAAGGCTTTCTTTATAGATCGGTCTTTTAATCCGTATTTCAGTTATAGATTTTTTTGCCTCGAATCCAATGATCGAAATGGGCAGCATGTCAACCCTTTGGTAGATACTGATCGAAGTCGAACCGGGATTCCCCGTTTCGTGCAATTGTTTTCTCAAAAAACAAGTCCCGTGGCATTGAAGCTCAGGTTCGTTTTTGTTGATGCAAAATTGTTGCTCAATAGCATCTTGGTTCAGGTTGAAGTGCATGACGATGATCACTTGTTGAAACCCGATCAGAAGGGATAAAACCATCAACAGAACACTAAAAACCTTTTTCATTTTTCTAAAAATTGATTTTTAAAGAAGTGAAAATATTACGCCCCATTCTTGGGATATTGCCCCAGTCTGCATAGGTGCTGTACTGCTTGTTTGTTAAGTTCTCCGCACCGACCTGCAAAACGGTTTTAAAGTTTTTGAGGTTGAACGTATAATCCGCAGAGAGATTCCAGATCGCATAGGCCGGGGTTGGGTCTTCACCATATTCAGGACTGAAATTGTCCTGTGTAAAATCACCGTTCAGCGAAGTCTGCACACTGAACCTTTTGTGCATAAGGTGAAGAGATGTTTGATAGCTCAAAGGGCGAATGAACGGCAAATTCCCATCTTTATCGTCCGTTGCCCGTGCATAGGTGAGTCCTCCCTTCCAATGTAAATGTTGCAAGATATCGTAGTTGGCATTTAGGGACATATTGAAAAGCTTGGCGTGGTCCAATGAAGTATAGCCTTTCACACCGACCGACTGGTAATTCATCGGGCTCCCCAAACTCAAAACCTTTCCGATGATGTAATTTTGGATATGGAAATAATTTGCCTTGATCTCAATACCCATCTTTTCATTTTTAAACCCTGCACTCGCATTGGCTTCATACGAAATCTCGTTTTTCAGATCGGGGTTTCCGATGTAATCATACCGGTCAAAACTGTTGTAGATGTAATAGCCGTAACCTTCCGAAACAGAAGGTGCCCGACGCCCGTAGCCCGTTCCAACAGAAAAATAAGATTTATCGATGTTCAGTTGATAGCTTGCATGCAGGCCAGGTAAGAACCTGTTTTTTTCCTGTGGGGTTCCAGGATGGAAAATCCAATTGAACTCGGCATATTTGGAATGGTTATAGTTCCAGCCGAGTGTACCTCCGATATTCAACCGGCTCTTTTCTGAAACATCCCAGGAATTATTTACGGCTAGACTTACAAAACGGGTCGTAATCCAAGGCCAGCTGTACGCAAACATTGTCCGCTCACTCCGGTCTTGCGGATACATCCGCATTTCGGCAATCGATAGGTTTTCGTAGGCATTCAATTGGATTTCAGAAGAATAACTGTCCTTTTTCAGGTTCATCTTTGAAACAAGTCCGTATGTGGTACTCCAACCCGGCATATCCATGTGGACCAGATTTTCGGGACGGGTGGTGTCATCCATATAATGTTCTATGGCATTGAAGTACAGCTTGGTATCCCAGACCCTCAACAAGCCGTCCTCAAATAACTGTTTGTAGGCGGCCGATGTAATAATCGCACGGGAAAGCCACAGATCCATGGGAAGTGCAGGGAAACCTACATCTTTTGCCTTATCATAAATGGCATCCACTCTTACCGAGGACAGCGGACCTGTTTTATAGGCCAGCCCCAAAGAGGTATTGAATTTATTGTATTGCGAATGGTTTACTTTATCGTTGTTACCGTCGGAATAATTGCCCGCTTTCCGGAAGGAAATGCTCCCGTCAGCTACAAACTTATCGCTTGAATAAGACACGTTTCCTAAATTAAAAAACTGGTTGTTATTGAACTCAAAACCGGTTTGGTAAGCGCCATTAAATTTCTTTTCCATGTCAAATGGTGTGCTTTTCCTCTTTAGGTCAATGCTGCCCGCAACCGTTGCCCCGTGCAGGCTGCCTTCCTGCCCTGATTTTATGTCGATGGTGGAAAGGTTGTTGCTTTCCACATAGGAAGTGACCGGATCCATTTTGTCGGTGCACGCCCCGAAAATATGCATGCCGTCTATGGTAAGGGTAGAGCGCTCCGTACTCATGTTATTGAGCAAAGGCTCCCATGCGTAGGCACCACGTTTAATGAAACTTATATTGTCGGAAGAGGCCAGAAACTCGTCGACCGAAACCGCCATTTTCATTTCAGTCTCAATTTTTCTTTTGGCAATCCCGATTATTTTAACCTCATCAAGAAGTCTTGTAGTGTCGCCCTGTACTTCCGTATTTTGGGCATTCGCGTTCATTCCAAGAAGAAGAACCCCCAAAATAATACTTAGCTGCTTCATAAATCTTTAGAATAAAATATCAATGTATAATTCACTCTTTGCTCCTTCAACGCCCGGTGTGAAATCCCCCGGCACCTTGGTCCCTTTCAGGATTTGCCCGTCTTGGTTCAGCATGATGAAATTCAACGTCCAGTTTCCCGTCATGGTGTAATTGACGATCCCGTGGTACAGACCCTCGCTTTGCTGCGTCAAATCTTTATTATTGGGCGAAGAGTGATTGCCCATAGAAGGTTCGGGCATCCGCGGATCTACCTGCAACGTATAACCGCTTACTTCGGTATATGAAAAATGCGAAGGATCCGGAAAATTTCCAGAAGGAAGATCGCTTGGTTTGTTGAATCTGTAAATCCCGACAACCAATTTATTTTCGGCAATTTTCGGCTTTTGTGGAGACACCAAAGCGATGAAGTACTGCTCGTTATCCTTTCCGGTAAATGCAGTCATATTCAGGTTTTTGTTGGTTTGCTCCTGAACAGAAATAGTTTGTTTCACTGTATACGTTCTACCGGCAATGGTGAAGCTGATATAAAGCTCCCAGCTTCTACTGGCATTACTTTCACTCGTAAATACCGAATATCCCGAAAAGTACTTACCATCCCTCTGATACTCCAAATCGTATCGGTGTGGACAGGAAATCCTGCTCCCATCAGCATGGGTCATCATCGGTAAAAAAGTTGCTGCAGACGCATTCACATCTTCATTAGCTTCGGTATTTGTAATCTTCAAACGGATTTCGTTGTAACCTTTAAAGAACGTTCCGTCCAATGCTTCTATACTGATCTTATAGCCTTCACTATTGATAGCAGCGGCTTCTTTAAACTCGTTATGTTCGGTGACTATTGTGTCTATTTCCGCTTCGTAATCCGTTTTTTCTTTTGTACATGACGCAACAGCAAGGCACACTGCGGCCAGAAAAAATATCATTTTGTTCATCTGTTTATTTCTGTTTTCTATCGGTCAGATAGAGACTTTAATGATTGTTTCAATCATTTTGGGTTCATTATTGACGAATGTTTCGTGAAAAATTAATTGAAATCCAGTAGCCTGTTATCCAGGTCAATAACGTCATGAGAAAGAGACCGGCATTGGCTCGAGATGCACAAGGCACCTATCATAGCATATCTTTTACGAAATCTAGATATATAGAAATGGAACCGCACCGAACGAACGAGCACTCTTAATCGAGCCTTATATCCCTTCGGGAACGAAGGCATCTCCATTAATTGGTCAAGTTGACGTTAAATTGTTATTCTACTGGATAAGGTTTAGCCAACGGGAGGGCGAAATATCGCGGTATTGTATTGGAATCTGTAATTGTTCAGATAAGGTAGAAGATGGCTTTCGTAGGTTTCTTCATTTGGCTGGTACATCGTAAAAACAGCATACTCATTGTGCACATAAAGAGCACTGTACTCATAGGATACCAAATTCTTTTTAGCTTCCTTCTGCTCCTTTTCCTGTATTTTCTTCATGAATACGCATTGGCCATTGCAATGGAGCAGGGGTTTATCCTTGTTTATACATTTCGATAGATATTCAAGTAGGTTTATCTGATATTCCATGGCCATGATACTGAGGTAAAATGACTGCAGCGTCAGTGCGACTAAAAGAATATATGTACAAAAAACTCTCAAAACCTTTATAGTTTCTTATCGTAACCAACCTTTGCCAAAGATACAGAAAGGTTTTCTCATACAAATGACGAGCATCATATTTTCTGAAATATTTTCAACATAATTTATAATAGCGTATTCAATATGATATTCTCGTTTTAGAAAGAGCCAACTAAGCCAATCACGAGCCAACTATGAGTCAACAGAACATATTCAGGACTTGATCCCTTAGTTCCAGTAAAGTTAGTATAGTGTTGTTTTTCACTTACGCCAATATAGCCTTTTGACCATTAAAATGTTGTTGTTATTTATGGTAATAACAATTCCGCTTTTTTGGCTTTACGAAACTTCACCTCTATACAAATCCATGCGATAACACCTGTTGCCAAACCTAGAATAAACATTTTAGCAATCGGATTGATTAATGCTTCAAAGCCTCCATTTTGGATGGTTGCAATTCGGTAAGCTTCCAAAAAGTGAGTTAATGGAATTACTTGGGCTAGGTATTGTATCCAGACAGGCATCTGGCTTAATGGCCAGGTAAAACCACTGAGTACAAAGCTTGGAGTAGCAATTACCATTAAAATTTCTGTGGCTTTTAATTGATTAGGAATAAGGATGCTGACAAGAATACCAATCATACTTACTGAAAAAACAAGCAGACCGGCAATGAGGGTAATCCAACCTAAATTATAACCTAACGGAACTTTAAAATACAGGTGCATAATCGCATAGCATATCCAGATAATAAATGACATAATAAAATACGGAGTACATTTGGCAACGATGGCCATTAAAGAAGTACGCGATTTCCTAACCAATTCAGAAAAAGTTCCATTTTCAAGCTCTGCGGCGAATGTGATCGCCAATGCTAAAAATAATACTTGCTGGAAAATCGTAGCCAACATACCTGGCCACAAAAAGTACATGTAGTTTCCGCTCGTATTATAGTTTTTGATATAGGTTACCTGAAAAGGTTCATATTGTGTATTTGCAAGCGCTTCTGGCACTCCGGTTTTTCTCAAAGCCTCTATTTCTACACCAGCCTTTAAAGTGCCAGTAACTATTTGAATGGCTTTGGAAGAGAAATTAGCAGTTAAAATATTATCAGTATTAACATAGACTGGTATTTCAGGATAGCGTTTATAAAGAATATCAGCTTCAAAATGATCTGGAATTACAATTACACTCGCAGCATCATATTTTACTGATAAAGCATGCAAGTCAGTATTCGCTAGAACAATTGCAGCAATCTTAACTGTTTCATTATCATTCAGCATTTCAATTAAGCGATGACTCATTGGAGAGTTATCTTCATCTACCACAACAATGGGCAAATCAGTTACTTTCCCTTTTTCATACACAAATCCAAAGAGGATGCCATAGGCCAGCGGTGCGCCAATAAAGAGCATTCTAAGAACCGAATTGTTCCAGAATAGCTTGAATTCACGCTTAACTAAATCAATATATCTTCTCATCTTATTTCTTTATTACAATAATGGATTAAAGCTTGAGAGTTACTGTAGCATTCGCTAAGAGCTCTTTGGCTGAATTCTCATCGCTAGGTTTTACTTTGATCTCGTAAATAGCCTCTCCCATTTCATAGTCAGGGTAAGCTGTGGTAATATCAGCATAATGAGTTAATTGAGAAATTGAAATTATAGTCCCTTCAGCGGAAGAGTTTGCATAAGGAATCCCAATCGTAACCTTTTGTCCATTCTTCACCTTTTGGATTTTCGATTCAGGGATAGTAAATCGGAAATAAGTAGACGAGTTCAAATAACCTGTGAATAATGTATAACCAGGAAGGGCCAATTCCCCAACACTTAGTGTAATGTTTTCAATGCTCATGTCCTGCGAAGCTATAATATACCTTTCTTTGTCTGCTGCCCCGGCCTCTTGCAAAGCTCCTTCTGCCCTGTCTTTCTGTCCCAAAGCCATAATTTGTTGTTCAACTCTTGCACCATTCTTCGCTTCTTCAAATTCAGCTAAAGTTGCCATATATTGAGCTTTTGCACTTTGCATTTTAGTATAAGCTTCATCATATTGTTGACGAGAAATTAAAGAATCTTGAAGCATATTCGATAAACGTTTAACAGAGGTTTGAGCAAATTTGTACTGCTCTTGTAAGGCATCTCTTTTAGCTGCCAATTGTTGAAGTTGTAAATCGGTTGCACCTTTCAGACTCATCTTATATTGTGCATCAGCAGATTTTACAGCACCTTCTGCCTGAGCCATTTTAGCATCTACCTCGGGCAAAGATAAAACTGCTAAGGTATCACCAGCTTTAACAAATTCACCTTCATGAACACGTATTTCATGAACTCTACCAGGAATCTTCCCTGTAACTGATATTGTATTTCTTTTAACTTTCCCTTCAATAGGCTTATCAACAGTTGATTGACAAGATGCAAATCCCAAAACGGAAAGAAGAAATAGGAGGTTGATATTTTTTAATGTATTCATTTTAAAATCTTATTATTGTTCAGCAATTAAAATTCTGTTTCTCGTAATTTACAAACTCTCTAGTGTCAAAGCACCCTGAGCATTCAAATAAGACAAAGCTGCTTTTCTTTGTCCAAAAACAGCTTGTACATATTCCATTTGTGACTGCTGCAAAGAATTTTCAGCTTCAATACGCTCTGTTATTGAAATTAACCCTTCCTGATAACTTTTAATAGCAGTATTCATTGCATCTTCAGATACAGATTTCTCTTTTTCTTTTAATTGCATTTGTTTTTCTGCTGATTTAAATTCTGTACGCGATTTCTGTAATAAGAGATCTAATTTCTCATTGATATCTTTTCTTTTATTCTCAGCGATGGTCTTTTCAAGACTCAATTTCTTAAGCTCATGTGTTCTTTTTGTCCCAGAAAACAAGTTCCATTTTACACCTACTCCTACTATATAATTAGGAAAGGCTTCAATTTTATTTGTTTTGAGATTAAGTTCTTGACCTGAAACGGGTAAATGATATGGTGTTGAAATTTCGGAATTATGCAAATTTGTATAACCTACACTACCCATTGCAATAATTTGGGGAAGTGCTTTTGCCTTTTCCATTTTTATCTGATAATCTACGGCTTTAATACCTGAACTCAGTGCTTGCATCTCCGGACGAGTATTCACAGTAGAGGTCTCATTGGACAAATCATTTGGCACAAATTGCCAAGGGTTCAAGTCGTTCAATTCTTTGGTCTGGCTTTCCAAGTCATTTACAGATCGACCAGTGAGCATACTTAACTTTGAAAACAAAAGCTCCTTTTTTCCTTCGTATTCTTGTTTTTTAGCTTCTAGGCGATAAATGGCAACTTCAATCTTTTTTCGATCATAAGGAATAGCCAATCCATTCTCAATCGCTTTGGTTACCCGCAAATTCTCTTTATCTAACCTTTTTTGACTTTCATCTAAAAGCAGTTTTGATTGATGTAAAAGTGCGATTTGGTCAATTGTCTGCAAGATATCTTGAATAATTTCATCACTCTTCGCCTTCGAGAGATATTCTTGAGCGTTCCTTTTTTCAGCCAAGGCTCTTGATCCATATTCAGCCTGCATCCCGGAGAACAGAACCACTTCAGCATTAACTGCAGCAATTCCTAATTGCCCTTTAACACCAAAAGACTGGCTACCTTCAAATAAATTAAGTCCAGATATTCCAGTTTGAATAGAAGGAAGATCTACAGTAACATCCTGATCAATGTATGCATAGGCGCCGATGGCATTTACTTTTGGAATGTAAGTAGCTTTAGCGCTTTTAATATCCTGTTCTGTCTTTTCACTTTCTAATTGAGAATTAATTAATTCATAACTCTTTTTTAAAGCATCATTAGCTAATGATTTTGCTAAATCAGAAACATTTGTTTGTGCGCTAAGCCGAAGAGATAAAAGTAAAAGTGCTGGTAAAAATAATATACGCTTCATATTTATTGTTGTCAATACAACCATTTTACATTAAAAAAAATCAATCTTTCAAGTTTTCAAAAACCCTATTTAAAACATCCTTACAAATCAAAATATCTTTCTCAGATATACCATCAATAGCTTTCTGGTAGGTTTCATTTAAAATCGGTGCAGTTGTCTTCTCTAAAGACTTCCCTTGAGCTGTAAGATAAATCAGGTTAGTCCGCTGATCATATTTATCGGTAATTCTAACCACTAAACTTTGTGACTCTAGCTTATTAATCAACCTGGTAACACTTGTTTTATCACGAAAGGTTTTCTCAGAGAGCGATTGCTGTGTCTGTCCATCCTCATTCCAAAGAGCAGAAAGAAGAGTCCATTGTTCATGAGTAATCGCAAGATTAGCTCGCTTAAACTCACGTTGCAATTTCCTATTAACTATATTAGTTGTTCTACCTATTACAATATTAAAAATGTCGCTTATTGATATTTTCACCCTATTCAAATCTAGTTGCATATACAACTACAATTAGTGTGCCAGAAAAGCTAAAACTGTTATAAAATAATTATAGTGACTAGGAGTCGGTTTGAATTATTGGATAATACATACAAGCCAATACGATATAAAACACAAAATTATCAGAAATAACTTACTAAACGAATGGAGACTGAACTTCTGATACAAAATCTCCACTGTTGAGAAGGGGGATCACATGGAGTTCTCATATTATAATCATCTGATGACACCGAATTTTACCTATATATAACATTTAGATTTATTTCAGCTCATCTTTCAATACCCTTCAGTTCAATTTGCAAATCTCCTGCACTTGGTAAAGAATCCTTAGGTTACAGAACCAGTTTTAATAATATAAATATGAACAAAAAACCGTTAGTTCGCTTCTTATTTTCATAAGTTAGATAAGTCATTTATGTACTTTATCATTGAATAATATTAATAGTGCTTACTTGATAGTACTGCTTCCACCTTTCGAACGCCCTTTTTACACAACATTTCTGCAACTTCATTTACCATATGAATCGATGCTTCAATTTCATCCTTTCTGATCGCCACGCTTTCGATATTAAACCCGAAGGGAATTGACCGTCCAGCACAAAAATCAGTAAGTTCTGAAGCAATATTCAGACATACGTTAACAGATTTCTCAAGCATATTCTCGGCATTCTTAAATTCTTCCTTCAAATCAGCTGGAATATGTATACCCAACCATTCCATAAAGCTTAATGTTTTTGTCGAGCCACAAGCGGTCAGCGTAAAGATAATGGTTGGACACTTTACATGATCAATCTTGCAAGATCGTTCAAGGTCTTCAATTACCTTCTTTGCATAAGTCACATTAAATACGCATTGTGAAATGAAATAGGAGACCCCACCTTGTACTTTCTCAAGGATCCGTTTATCTTCATCTTTCAGGACCTCGTGCCTTTCAGGAATAGTAACCGCTCCCATGACGGATGGGCCCTCCCGTTCGCGCCATAATTGATAGGCTTCTGGTAAGCTGATTTTAACGGGAAAATCCGGCGCAGGAACGCCTACAAAAACAGGGTAAAAACCATGTCTGTTCAAGCTGTCCAACCAGTCTGATAATTCTGCTTTTGAAAACTTCCCAGCAGGACGGTAAATGATCTTGGGAATGTCCAGATCTTGAAGGTAGTTTTGCGCAAAGTCAAAAGGATCCAGTGCCTTTAGAAAAGGGAACGGTCGCTCCTGCGAAGTGCGGGCAGCCTCGTCCTGTACATCGTATACAATCAACGCATCGATATCCAAGGAAATCAGCCTTGCCATTGTCTTTTCTGCAATTTCGCAAATTCGTTCAGGCCTTGTTTCTGATTTTGGAGGTGTAATACCGTAGGTTAATATTCCGGATGCTCCGGAGTTGATCTTATTTAAAAACATCAGCTATGAACTTTATAATTTATATAACAAACTTTCTTCCCTCATCCTGATGTTTTCAGCGACCTTCCTAAATCAATCCTCATTCTTAACCACGCTCCATTCTTCACGGTACTTTTTGGGTGCAATATTGAAATTTTCTCTTCTCGTAACATGTATAACCATATATTTTCAATGATTTTTAAATTGAGTGGTTGTGATACGCTTTATAGCAAAGCCGACAATGTGATAGTTATGACTGCAGGCGTTTTCACCTGCAGTCGCATTAATTAAATTATGCCTCAACAGTAATCCGTTCTCTTGCCTGTTTGGCTGCAGCAACCATATTTTCCAGCGCAGCTTTGGTTTCGAGCCATTTACGCGTTTTGAGTCCGCAGTCGGGGTTTACCCAAAGGTTACGTGCCGGCAACAAATCAGCTGCTTTAGACAACAGAGCGGCCATTTCTTCTGTGCTTGGCACTCGTGGTGAATGAATGTCGTATACACCTGGACCGATCTCATTAGGATACTTAAAATGGGCAAATGCTTCTAACAATTCCATCTGTGAACGGGAGGTCTCAATCGTGATCACGTCGGCATCCATCGAAGCGATGTGTTCGATAATGTTGTTAAACTCGCTGTAGCACATGTGCGTATGGATCTGGGTTTTATCCGCCACTCCACTGGCGGTTATACGAAATGCCTGTACTGCCCAATCAAGGTAATGGGACTGCTTCGCTATCCGTAATGGTAGTCCTTCACGAATAGCCGCTTCATCGATCTGAATTATGCCTATACCGGCTTTCTCCAACGCTAATACTTCATCACGGATCGCAAAAGCAATCTGATTGGTGGTAGTTTGGCGCGGCTGATCATCGCGTACAAATGACCATTGAAGAATGGTTACCGGTCCAGTCAACATGCCCTTCATTGGCTTTTCGGTTTGCGAAGCGGCAAATGTACTCCAGCGCACCGTCATGTCCTTAGGCCGGCTCACATCGCCATAAATCACGGGAGGTTTCACGCAGCGGCTTCCATAACTTTGCACCCACCCCTTTTTAGTAAACAGAAAGCCATCCAATTGTTCGCCGAAGTATTCCACCATGTCGTTACGTTCGAATTCACCATGGACCAATACATCCAACCCAATTTCTTCCTGCCAACGAATCGCCTTAATCGTAGCCTGCTCAATCGCACTTTCGTATCGCTCAAGCGTCAACTCCCCTTTTTTGAACTTGGCACGCAACTGGCGAATATTATCCGTTTGCGGAAATGAGCCAATGGTCGTGGTCGGGAATGACGGAAAATTGAAGCGTTCGTCGTGTAACTTCTGACGAACAGGAAAAGGACTTTTTCGTCTCGCGTCAGCCTCTGTGATTCCGGCGACACGATCCTTCACTGCTTGCTTATGCACCTTTTGTGATAGCCGTCTGCTTTCGATCGCATTCTTATTGGCTTCTAGGGAATGCTCATCTCCATCAATGATCTGCTTCAATTCACTGACTTCTGTCAATTTCTGTTTGGCAAAGGCCATCCAATTCTTAATTTCAGGATCAATTTCTATTTCAAGGGTCAGATCAATCGGACTGTGCAATAGTGAGCAGGATGGTGCGATGAGTACCCTATCGGCGCCTAGCTTTCCGATCGCTTTTTTGATCAACGCCAGAGACTTTTCATAATCGTTTTTCCACACGTTTCGTCCGTCTACGATACCCAAAGAAAGCTGAAGTCGCTGTGGAATAAGTGCCAATACGTCATCCAATTGCTCAGGAGCACGTACTAAATCAATGTGTAATGCCGTAACTGGCAGGTTAACCGCTAATTGAGTATTGTCGAGCAAAGCTTCGAAATAAGTCGCAACCAACAATTTAACTCCACTCACTCGGTTCGCGATAGCCCGATAGGCAAACTCAAAGGCCTCCTTATCTTTCTCAGTGAGATCAAGCGCTAAGCAAGGCTCATCCAATTGGATCCAATTCGCCCCCTGCTTTCTCAACCGATTGATGATATCGACATAAACAGGCACCAGGTCTTTAATCAAGTCAATGCGTTCAAATCCTTCCTCTTTTTCTTTACCTAGAAGCAGGTAACTTACCGGTCCAAGAAGTACAGGTTTTGCTTTCTCTCCAAGAAGTTCCCTTGCACTGTTGTATTCACTGAATATGTTTTCATTATAAATCTTGAACGATTGCTTAGCAATGAATTCAGGTACAATATAATGATAATTAGTGTCCAGCCATTTGGTCATTTCCATCGCTGTAATGTCCAGACCATCTTTCTGATAACCTCGGGCCATTGCGAAATAGAGGTCGATTTCTTTATTGTCTTTCACTTGTGAGAGCACAGGGGAATAACGCGGCGGAATAACCCCTAACAACAAGCTGGTATCCAGCACCTGATCGTAAAAGCTAAAATCGTTGCAAGGAATAAGGTCTATACCGGCGTCTAACTGAGTTTGCCAATTTTCTTCCTTGATCTTCAGGGCAATGTTGTTAAGTTCAGCTTGGTCAATTTTACCTGCCCAATATTGTTCGCAGGCTTTTTTTAATTCTCGGTTGCTACCAATTCGTGGATAGCCTAAGTTGTGCGTTTGCATCTTTGTTCAACTTTTTAAATGGTTAATAATCATTGTTAAAAGCTCTCCGTGTATTTCTCAACACCGAGCGCCTATCATCACAAACAGTTATAAATTCTTCACAAAGATACGTGTGCAGTTTTTCAAACGGAAAATTGTACATAGAATAAGCATAACTATCTTTTTTACTCGCACAACCAAGGGAAATATACTTTTAAGTTGCTATTTTTGCCATTACAAAAGGAAATTATTCTATGGAAGAGCTTGACAAAACCGATCTATTGCTACTAAAGACATTAAGCAACAATTCAAATTACACTATAAAAGAGCTTGCAGCAAAGGTGAACCTATCACCTTCACCTGTATTTGAACGGGTAAAAAGACTTGAAAGCAATGGATATATCAAAAAGTACATTGCCATTCTGGATGCTGAAAAGTTCAATCGAGGATTCATAGTCTTTTGCAACATTAAACTCAAACAACATGATAGAAAAATAGGTCATAAATTTGTTGAAGACATTTTAGAAATTGATGAAGTGGTAGAATGCTATAATATTTCAGGGGATTATGACTTCATACTAAAGGTCTATGCAAGGGATATGAAACATTACCAAGATTTTGTTTTCAATAAACTAGGTTCTGTTAAAAGCATAGGAAGTACTCACAGTACTTTTGCAATGGCGGAGGTAAAAAACAAGTATAATATTGGCTTTTAACACCATCAATAACTGACGTTTATTTAGGAGAATATAAGTATGATGGTCTAGCAGATCGTGGGAGGGGATTTCCAAAGTAGAAGCTTCAGACATTATACCAGCGAAAATATAGTCTGACCGCAGAAATTACAATAAAAAAAGATTAAAGATGAAAAAAATTATTTTAAGTGCGTTATTTGGATTGTTCCTTAATATCGCGCATGGGCAATCCTTAATATACCAGTTATCGAGCCATATTCTGGATATTTCAACAGGTATGCTTGCAAAAGACGTTCCTGTTCAGTTGGAAAAGTTGTATAAAAAACGAAGTCATGGGTTTTTGAAGACAAAAAATGACCGTTCCACAAGGAAGGATTAAAGAGTACGTTTCAGGGTTGTTCCGTTTCAGCCACGAGCAATACGGCGGCAGCGAGTTTAATAGGAATTAAAAGCGCTTGAGAGATGTTAAACCAAACAGATGGAATTGCTAGATAATGGAAACTAACCAACGCTAATTTTGCGAACTTTTGAGATTTTTGTGAGACTCAAAATCGCTATTTAGCGATAGATTGGTAAAAGATCAATTTTATTTAGTAGCGAAAATAACTCATACTTACGTTCGTGTTCCATAAACCTACCCGAATAACGTGCAGTTAGGGTCGTGCTATTAGAATCCTTTATTCCCCTTGATGCTACGCAATGATGGTTTGCATCAATGACAACGGCAATGTCATCCGTATTCAAGGCTTCTTTTACTCCATCGATCAATTGGTTTGTCAATCGCTCTTGAACCTGCGGTCTACTGGCATAATATTCAACCAAACGGTTTAATTTCGACAAACCAATTACCGTTCCATTTGAAATGTAGGCAATATGCACTTTACCAATGATGGGTACAAAATGATGTTCGCAATTTGAATATAAGGTAATGTCTTTTTCGACAATCATTTCATTATATTGGTATTTGTTTTCAAACACAGTCATTTTAGGCTTATTTTTTTGGTTCAGACCACCAAATATTTCTTGTACGTACATTTTCGCTACTCGATCAGGAGTACCTTTCAAACGATCATCGGTCAAATCCAGACCGATAGTGTTCATGATCTCTTTAAAATGCTTCGCAATAATATCGATCTTTTCCTCATCGCTCATTAAAAAAGCATCTTCCCGAAGTGGGGTATTAACTGACGAACTAAGATGTTCGTCGCCTATTTCCTGTATCGACATTTGAAATAGAGCAGTCTCTGACATCGTATCTTTTTTTCATATTCATTTCTTAAAATGAGTGGGTTACAATCCTACATATTTCATGGAAAAACTATTCATTAAAATTTCATATTTTTAAACGACCTGCGTAGGTTTACTTTCCTATCGTGCAACGCGTCGGATATTTAGGCCGTCAGAACGGAATAGTATCTGTTTTGCTCGGCTTCTCTTTTCTATGATCAAGTGCTGAAGCTTTGACAGTTGGCTTGGGGAAATTTTGTCCCAGAGGTAAGCCATGTTTAAAATCAGTAGTTTCTCTGCCTTTTGGGTGAGATTGATATAGATTTGATCGCCTGTTTTCTTTGAAATGAGCTCTATGCTTTTTCCATCGTAGTTTCGTCTTTTTAATAGGAAGCTTTATTGACCTTGCTGCGTCGTAATATCACTCGTGTAGTAGCCATTAATTCTAATTTAAAATTGAAGATAGAGTTAAGGTTGGGTACAACAAAGGGTACAACAAGAGCATGATTATTATGCTTTTCAATGCCTTAATACGTTAGTGGTACGCTGCGCGAAGCTGGCTCTAGGGCATAAAAAAAGCGGACTGAGTGCAATCCGCTGTAATTTCTGTAGCCCGTAGGGGAATCGAACCCTTCGAGCATTAATCTCTTTATCAGCACTTTACAAACGTCTCTTTTATCAACTCACCGAATAACTCACCGCTTTGATATACGTTTTAGCTGCAATTACTACATGATAAAAATAGCAATTAAAAACGGAATATCAAAACGTATTTAGCATCGACATTATAGCTTCCTTAGTACAAAGGGGGTAATTAAAAATAAGTATCACTAGTTGCTAATGTGGAATCATAACTACCCTTAACAAACGAAGCATCGCTTAACGTTTGTAAGAATAGGAGATAGCATCCTGTTTCTCCTATTTGGAGAGCCGTATGCTATTGCCATTCTCCTTTCGTTGATTTTAATAATTATTGGATTAATCTACCTGCTTATTTTGAATTCTTACGGCATTTAAAATTGCCAATAAAGCTACTCCTACATCAGCAATCACCGCTTCCCATAAAGAAGCAACGCCACCAGCTCCTAGAGCAAGGACAATAATTTTCACGGTCATTGCAAGAATAATATTCTGCCAAACAATATGCTTGGTTATTTTTCCAATTCGAATTGCTGAGGCTATTTTTGTCGGTTGATCGTTTTGAATGACCACATCCGCTGTTTCTATTGCTGCATCGCTACCTAGCCCTCCCATAGCGATACCAACATCGGCTAATGCAATGACTGGTGCATCGTTTATCCCATCACCTACAAAAGCTAACTTATCAATTGAACTCCTTAGCGCTTCCACCCTCTCAACTTTCCCTTCGGGCAACAGATTTCCATAAGCCTCATCAATACCTAATATACGGGCTACTTGATCAACAACTGTCTGCTTATCCCCTGATAACATCACAGTTTTGATTCCCATGCGATGCAGATCACTAATTGCTTTTTGAGCGTCCTCCTTGATTTCATCTGCAATGGTGATATAACCCACATATTTCCCATCAACTGACAGCACCACAATTGTGTTAACGATTTGCTCTACTTCTTTCGGATAAGGGGTTTTGAATTTTTTTAATAATTTCACGTTTCCTGCTAACACCTCTTTTCCATCGATAAGCCCCTTGAGTCCATGTCCTGCTACTTCTTCAATATTATCGGTTTGAAGATCTTCATAACCGTCCTGAGCATATTCTGTCACCGCTTTAGCAATTGGGTGGGTTGAAAATTTTTCTATTGCAGCTGCGATTTTTATTAATCTATCTTTTTCGATGCCAATAGCAACCACTTCTTTTACTTTAAAAACCCCCTTAGTTAAGGTACCTGTTTTGTCCATAACGACTGTTTTAACTTGAGTCATTACGTCCAAAAAGTTCCCTCCTTTAAACAGGATACCTGTTTTAGAAGCAAGTCCAATCCCGCCGAAATAACCTAAGGGTATGGAAATGACCAATGCACACGGGCAACTGATCACTAAAAAAACAAGCGATCGATAAACCCATTCTTGAAATTCATAATCTCTTACAAAGAAGTAAGGGATTATGATCAAGGCAACCGCAAGAAAAAACACGATTGGAGTATATACTTTCGCAAATCGAGAAATAAAAAGCTGGGTTTCCGATTTACGGGATGTAGCATCTTGCACCATTTCTAAAATCTTGCTCAATTTACTGTCTTTGAACAACGCTTTAACTTTTACTTCCGCAGGGGTATTCAGGTTAATCATCCCAGCTAATACATTTTCTCCTTTATAAAGCGTATCTGGCTTGCTTTCTCCAGTAAGAGCAGCGGTATTAAAAGACGCATTATCCGACATTAATTCCCCATCCAATGCTACTTTCTCTCCAGGTTTTATTTGGATATGCTCTCCCAGTGCTACATTTGAAGGGTGAATCGTTTCTGTTTTACCGTTTCTTAATACCGTTACCTCATCCGGGCGAATGTCCAACAATGCCTTTATATTCCCTTTCGCTTTTTGCACAGCTGAATCTTGGAACCATTCGCCGATTTGATAAAATACCATAACAGCAACCCCTTCTTCATAGGAGCCGATCAAAAAAGCCCCAATGGTTGCCACGCTCATCAGCACAAACTCATTAAAGAAATCGCCACGTTTGGATTTTCTCCATGCAAGATCCAATACATTTTTACCCGCTAACCAGTAAGCGATCAGGTTAATAATCAATAAGGGGACGGGGGGTAATTTAAAGTTAAATCCATACTGGCCTACCAATAAAATTACCAAGATGGCCAATGCCGTCAATAAATTCACATGGGCTTTCCATCCTGATTTTTCGATCGAATGTTCATGTACGTCTTCCAATATTTGCTCAGTTGTTTCCATGGTTTATATTTTAATGTCCGTGACTATCTCCTGCGTCCATCATTTTCGCTAAAATGAAAAACGCACCTTTGTTCGCGATCTTAGTATTTTTTTGAATTTCTTGAAGAGGGGTTATCTGGATGTATCCCACATCGGATTTTGTAGTGATAACCGGTACCCGTATAAAGGTGATTCCCTGATGTTCGTTCTCAACCAAATTATTTTTGGATTCATCCTCATGCCCCTGTACAATGAAGATGTAGTCTTTTCCATCTTGGTTCACAACCGCTTCGGTTGGAACTGCATCAACCGTAGATTTATCAAAACCTACATTCGCTATTACATTCATCCCATCAATCAAACCAACTTTCTCACCTGTAACTTCGGCATGTACAATGATGGTTTTGCTGTTGTCTTCAAAGGAAGATCCAGTGGAAAAAATACGGGCAGAATACCGCTTTTCCTGATTATTAGTAAGATAAAAGTCAAGTTCTTGCCCAACCTTAAAACGTGGAAGATCTTTTTCATACACATGTAAATCAACATGAATCTTGCTGTTATCAATGATCTCGGCAATTGGGGTACTTGTATCTACATAACTGCCTATCTGTACCAAAGAATTACTTAAAACGCCGGTTATCGGAGCTAATACATATAAACTTGTAACCAGGTTTCCATTGCTTATGTCCGAAGTATTTATTCCCATCATCTGCAATTGCTGTTTCAGGGATGCTTTTCGGGTGCTTAATGCACGAAACTCAGTTTCTGCACGTTGAAGATTTTTTAGGGCACCTGCTTTTCCTTCATAGAGTTCTTTTTGTCTTCTATATTCCGTTTCCGCCAAGGTGTTTTCGGTAGTCAGGTTGAGGTAATCTTCTTGCATCTTTATGTAATCCGCATTCGTGATCGACGCGATCCGTTGTCCTTTTTTAACAGCACTCCCAGGCTGGATGTAAATCTCCTTTATTATACCGGGATAAAGGGTCGTTGCCTTTGCCTTGTTCTGATTTGGCACGCTTAATTCCCCGTTAACCTTTAAGCCGTCGGATAATGATTTTTGTTCAATCTCCCCCAGCTGAATATCAACTGCCTTTATTTGTTCATCGGTTAGAAAAACAGAATTCGGAATCTCCTCATGTTCTTCAATCGGATTCTCTTCTTTCGTATTGTCGATTTGTTCGTTCCGGCAAGAAGCAAGGGAAAGAATCAAAAATATATTTATAATGATAATTGCTTTCATTTTTGGTTATTGATTAATTAAATAAAGATAATCTATTTGAGCTTGATTATAGGCGTTTAACACCTTCAAGTAGCTTTCTCTCAAGGAAACAGCCTGGGTAAGGAATTCACTGAACTCAGAAAAACCGATTTCACCACTGCGGTAACTAAGGCTAGAAGATGTAATGATCTGCTTTGCCTGTCTAAGTCCTGAATCCTCGTAAAACTGAACCATCGCCAATTGTTTCTGCATTTCTGCATAAGCTTGTTCTTGCCTTGATTTTAATGTAAGGACCTGATAGCCGAGTTTTTGCTTTTCAACATCCTTTTGTGCTTCAGCCGCGCGTACTCGATTTTTTGCTGCCTTCGCGCCAAAAAGAGGGATGCCCATGGTGACTGAAAACCCCGACAAGGGGTTATCGACTCCATATAGCTTCTGTGAAAAAGCCCTTACAGAGAAATTTGGCATATTGGTGTTTCGTTGAATTTTTATTTCCGATTCCGCAATTTTTGTGTTTTGTTGCTGAATGGCGATAGTCGGATGAATACCGACAGCGGTATCAGCTGCCAGATGGATTTTCTCCAAGGGTTGATCTACCACTACAAAACGTTCGTCCTTATTCAATAAAACCATGAGCTGCTGTTGCAGCAAGGCGATATCCTGATCGTTCTGCTTCCTGAAAGCCTGCATTTCATTCATTTTCACTTCTGTTGCTATCATTTCCAATTCGGCAACCTCGCCAGTTGAATACCGCAATTTTGCAGCTTGGAAAGCCTCTGTAAAAATACTGTCCAACTGAATCAGTAATTTCTCTTTATCTTGAAGGTACCACAATTCATAGTATGCCTGACGGACATCTCTTTTAATGGTGGCTGTTAGCACCTCTCTGTCCAATTGGATGGATTTAAGTTGGTTGTTATAATATTCTTTCCTTGCAGCATATAGTCCAGGCCATTGAATATCCTGGGATATCCCAATTTTCAACTCACCGTTATCATCGGGTCTATAATCATCGTTCTCCACAAAAAAACCTGTATGGGCAAGTTGTGAAGAGCTCTTTACATCAAACCCTGCTTTTTTCATTTGCGCATCATTGATGGTGAACTGTAAATTAGCGGTCAAGGCTGTATCGATGGCTGCCTGAAGACTGAGGCGCTTGGGCGTTTGTTGTGCAAGTGTAGGCAAGGTAAAAGCACATAGGGACACTACCAAAGCGATCAGCAATTTTGGGTTCATTTTGATTTTCTTTTTTCCTGAAAAAATAATATAGAGACATGGAATGACAATCAAGGTTAATAGCGTTGCCGTAATTAACCCACCTATTACCACCGTTGCCAACGGCTTCTGTACTTCCGCACCAGCTCCCTGGCTTAACGCCATTGGTAAAAACCCTAATGAAGCAACCGATGCTGTCATCAATACAGGGCGCAATCGAATTTTTGTTCCCTTTAGCACTCGATGAAGAATGTTTGTGAACCCGTCCTTTTCCAACTGATTAAATGTTGCTATCAATACGATTCCATTTAGAACCGCTACACCAAAAAGCGCAATAAAACCTACCCCTGCTGATATACTAAAGGGCATATCGCGTACCATTAATGCCAACACTCCACCAATTGCGCTTAAAGGTATTGCGGTAAAAATCAATAAAGCCTGCGTAACAGAATGAAAAGTAAAATACAGTAAAGCAAAAATCAGGAGCAGAGCCAAAGGAACTGCAATCATCAACCGATCTGATGCTTCTTTTAGATTTTGGAAATTACCACCATAGGTATAATAATACCCTTGTGGTAGCAAGTCGCTTTCATCTAGTTTCTTCTGTATCTCTTCTACCACACTTTCAACATCCCTGTCTTTCACATTAAAACCGACTACAATTCTTCTTTTCCCATCTTCGCGGGTGATTTGTGCCGGTCCCTCTTTTAAAGAGACGGTCGCTACTTGCGATAAGGGAATTTGATTTCCATTGGGTATTGATATCAACAAACTTCCAACATCGTCAATAGAACTTCTATGGATACTATCAAGTCTGACTACCAAGTCAAACTTCCGCTCATCTTCAAAAACCACACCGGCCTTTTCACCGGCAAAGGCAGTTCGGAGACTTTGGTTTACTTCATCAACGGTTAATTTATAATTGGCCATACGGTTCCGATCATAATCAACGTTTATCTGCGGCAAACCGGAAACACGTTCAATCCCTGGATCGGTAGCCCCTTCGACCGATTGGATGATAGCAGCTACTTTAGGCGCTAAGGAAGCTAAGGTATCAATATTTTCACCGAAAATCTTGACCGCTACATCCTGACGAACACCTGTCATCAATTCATTGAATCGCATCTGAATAGGTTGTGAAACTTCAAAGAAGACACCGGGAATAACCTCCAGCTTCTCCATCATCTCTGAAGCTAATTGTTCATAGCTCTTCTTGTCAGCCCATTCGTTTTTAGGCTTCAAGGTAATGATCAGATCTGTCGTCTCTAGTGGCATCGGATCGGTGGGTATTTCGGCACTTCCTGTTTTCCCAACTACTGTTTTTACTTCCGGGAAGGTTTTTAAAATTCGTTCTGCCTGCATTGAAGTCTCGATGCTCTGGCTAAGGGAACTTCCTTGTGGTAGAATACAATGCATCGCAAAGTCACCTTCCTGTAATTGGGGAATGAATTCACCTCCCAATCTGGAAAACAAAAACAGGGAGAAAATAAAAATAGATGCAGCAATAACCACAACAATATATTTGATCCGGATCATTTTTTTTATGACCGGCATGTATAGTTTTTGGAGATAAGCCATCATTTTATCGGAAAAATTGCGCTTGTCTGATACCTTTTTAGATAGAAACAATGCACTTACCATCGGGATATAAGTGAATGAAAGCAAGAAAGCTCCTAAGATGGCAAAACCCACCGTTTGCGCCATGGGTCCGAACATCTTCCCTTCTATTCCCACCAAAGTCAGTATGGGCAAATAAACGATCAAGATGATGATTTCACCAAAAGCTGCACTTTTTCTTATTTTGGAAGCCGACAAATAGACCTCATGGTCCATTTGCTGCTGTGTCAAGGAATTCCTGTTTTTGCGCAATCCTAAGTGGTGCATGGTGGCTTCTACGATGATGACAGCGCCGTCGACGATCAATCCAAAGTCAATGGCTCCAAGACTCATCAGGTTTGCACTCACCCCAAAGACACGCATCATTCCCAAAGCAAACAACAAAGAAAGTGGGATAGCAGAAGCAACGATTAAGCCTGCCCTTAAATTACCCAGAAAAAGCACCAATACGAAGACCACAATGAGCGCACCTTCTACCAGATTGGTTTCTACAGTTCTGATCGCCCTATTAATCAAGTCTGTGCGATCAAGAAATGGCTCGATAACGATATCATCTGGTAAGGATTTCTGAATAACCTCTATCTTCTCTTTTACATTCTTTACCACTTCAGCAGTATTGGCATCCTTTAGCATCATTACCATTCCCCCCACTGCTTCTTTTTCCCCATTATAAGTAAACGCTCCATAGCGTGTGGCATGTCCAAAATCCACCGTTGCTACATCTCCAATAAAAAGGGGTACATCTCCTGTGGTCTGTATGGGTATATTTCTAATATCCTCAATGGAAGTAATGAGACCGATCCCACGGATGAAATAGGCGTTTGGCTTTTTATCAATATAGGCGCCACCCGTATTCTGGTTGTTACTTTCGAGCGCTTCAAAAATGTCGTTGATGCTTATCCCCATTGCACGTAAACGGCTGGGATCAATGGCTACTTCGTACTGTTTCAGGTAACCGCCAAAGCTGTTCACCTCCGCTACCCCAGGAGTGCCATACAACTGTCTGGCCACGATCCAATCCTGCATGGTACGTAGCTCCATGGCAGAGTATTTGTCTTCTGACCCCTCGGTAGGGTGCAAGGCATATTGGTAAATTTCACCCAGTCCTGTACTAACCGGACCCAGCTCTGGCTTGCCTACACCTTCTGGAAGTTCCTCTTCCGCTTCCTTAAGTTTCTCGTTTATTTGTTGTCTGGCAAAATAAATGTCTACCTTCTCTTCAAACACAACCGTAATGACGGAAAGTCCAAATCTTGAAACAGAGCGCATTTCAACAAGGTCTGGAAGATTGGCCAGACTCTTTTCAATGGGATAAGTTATAAATTGTTCGACTTCCTGAGTAGCCAAAGTAGGTGTGACGGTAATGATCTGCACCTGATTATTGGTAATATCGGGCAAAGCGTCAATAGGTAATTTGGTGGCACTCCATGCGCCCCAACCAATAAGCAAAAGCGTAAAAAAGCCAACGACTAATTTATTCTTAATGCTGAAAGCAATAATTTTATTAAGCATAAAAATATCTTTGAATAATAAATAAATGATAACGCTACTTGAGAGTAGGTTACAATGAAAATCTTTATTTATTAAACAAGCTTAGGCGGTTGCCAAATGGAATGTGCTGTTAGTGGTAACCTCGCATTGGAATAGTTAATGCTTATATCCCGATGCTCTTCATTAATCTTAATCGGGAAAATGTTGTTTGATTTCAACATAGAAATACTGCAGCAATTACAGGAGCAAAATGGAGTACATGCTTCTTCGGTATGCGATCCTTCTGAACTATGATCCGCGATTGAAATGGTGGTGAGCTGATTGGAAAATATTTTACAGTCCTTTTTATCTCCGCAAGGTGCTAGGGAAAGCAATACCATATAAAGGGCGATAAAAGATGTAAATAATTTCATTTGAGACAAAGATATAGAAAATCTATTAAAAAAAGGCACTATACATCAATACAAACAGATAGGCCTTACCTTGTTATTCTATTGGATTCAAGTCGTTATATCAAGAGAAGCTCACAAAACAAGAGACTGTCTTTGCAGACAGTCTCTTGTTTTGTGAGCTGTAGTAGTCAAACCATTATAAAAGACCTGAAGCTGTTAACAGAATAAGGTTAACCAATTATCACTCCATTATTTGGTTTCTACGCTCAATTGATATCCAATTCAAATCATATAAAAAGCGGCACCATTAATTTCATTACTACAGCTTTATTTTTATTCCCCCATTAATTACCATTCCATCAACAGGCGCATAGATGTCCTTAAAAACTGGGCTGGTTATACTACCTGTATAAATAGGACCAAACTTGGTTTGGCGTGTATCCAATAGGTTTTCGAAATTAATAAAAATAGAAAAACGTTCCCATAACTTTTCAGCCATCAGGCCTGTTGTCCAATACGCTTTTCCTGTTGTGCCATCGTTCAACTTTTGTTGTCCAAAATAATATGCTTCTGCACCTATTTTCCATTTATCTTCTACTTCATACATCAACACATTATTCAATCGATGTTTAGATACAAGTGGGTAAGCAGTGCTGTTACCGCTTGTATGTTGGTTTACATCTGCATAGGTATAACCAATGAATAGCGCAAAGTCATGGTAAGTGATTTTAGCATTGGTTTCCGTCCCTTTTGTATCCAAGTTTCCAGCGGGTTGTACATAAATCAAGTTGTTGTCGGCTGACTCCGTTAGCAGAATAGGATTATTGATCCGGGTATAGAAAAACAATTGATTGATGCTGAACCCAACTGCACCATCAAATAACCTTGTGCGGTAATTGATATCATAATTGGCACCATAGGACCGTTCGGCTTTTGTATTGGTAACATCAATGGGCAGAACATTTCTAAATTGTACCCGTTCGGCGTCCTCTGTAAAAACACTCGGCGCTTTATAACCTAATCCACCACCTAAACGTGTGGAGAATTGGTCATTGATTTTCCATAGGGCGGATACTCTTGGCAGAAAAAAGAAGCCATACTCATTATGGTAATCGCCACGTATACCCGATTCTAACGTAATTTTCTCGCTAGCATTCCAAGTATTCTGCACAAAACCACCAATGGTTTTGTAGTTGTAACTTCTTAATGCGAAATCATTGTTCCGATCTTCCTTAAAATTATCGGTAAGGAAATTAATTCCCGCTACCCAATCTGTCCGTTCAGTATGACGATTGTAATTGACCTCACTGTAGGTGGATAACTGTACACCCGAAAATAAATAATCGGGTAAACGGATACTACGGTCATAATAGCTTACCGAATTACGGAAAGTCAACTTTGCCTTATCGCTTAAGGCATGTTCTAGTTCTAACTGTGTGCTGTAACGCTGTGTTTTATTTTCCTCAAAATAAGAATGAGTGGCACTGCCATTTCCTTTGAGGTATTCCATGTCACCCCCGATGCGCTTTTCTATCGTGGTATTCAGTCCTGCTGAAAGTGTTGTGGCATCATTGAAGTACAAGAACAATTTAGGATTCAAGGTGAAACGATCAAATTTCGGAATGGCCGACAGTCCGATGTCCGAAGGGTCATAAGCCGTGCCCTTATTATAGGCCGCATAAATGGTTGTTCCTGCTTTTTCATTTTTTTTTGCATAAAACCCACTAACATCAAGACCTAATGCTGATGTTCCGTTTAAAAGAAGATTTAACTCGCGTTCATCCGTAGGCTTTTTGGATACGAGGTTTACCAGACCTGCTATGGCACCACCACCATATAAAGTTGAGGAAGATCCTTTGATTACTTCAACCTGTTGCAAGTCTAGAGGTGCAATCTGTAGCAATCCCAATCCTCCTGAGAATCCTGAATACAAAGGAAATCCGTCACGGATCATCTGGGTATATTTTCCATCAAGTCCTTGGATACGGATGCTTGAATTCCCACTGGTTGCAGAGGTTTGTTGGGTTTGTATGCCTGTACTTTCTGCAAGCAACATACGGATATCACCCGGTTTCATATTGCCTTTTTCATCCAGCTCTTCCCCAGCAATCACTTCTACTCGGGTAGGTGTGTTATAAATAGTCCGGGTGCTTCTGGTAGCGGAAATTACTACTTCTTCCAGTTCTTCGTGTTCGTCTGCTTCCTCCAAAAAGATTAGCAATGGAGTGGTATCCTGAATAGGAAAGGTGATGGTTTCGCTTTTGCTAGCGTAACCCACATAGCTAAATTCGATGGTCTGCTTACCTGAAGGAACGTTGGTCAAGGTAACTTGTCCATCCGAGCCTGATACCGTAACAAGAGTTGTATTTTGAACTTTAACCGTTGCTCCAGGCAACGGCTGATGGGTTTTAGCGTCTTTAACAATCGCTTTATAGGTATTCTGAGCGTAGGCGAAAGCTGTAAAAAACAGCATAGCCGTAAGCGTAATCAATGTTTTCATGAAATGTTTTTAAATTAAAAATACGATAAGATCAGCCTGATAGGGCTGCAATGAGTAAATTAATTTAATTGGGGAGGCTGCCAGATGGATGCAGCGGTTTGAGGTAGTTCAAAAGGAGGATAGATGCTGCTATGTTGGATAGGCCTTAAATAACCAGCAAATAGTTCACCGGGATAATGATTTGGAGTAAAGCCAACACAGGTGCCACAGGTGTAAAACGGGGAGCAGGCCTGACTGCAACCGTTGTCATTTTGTGAATTTTCATGGATGGAATGATCTACTGCACTATTTTCGAATGCGCAGCAAGGAACACTAGAAAGTGTCAATACAAATAACGATAGCAGAAGGGTCAATAATTTCACAGCCCAAATATATTGATTTTTCTTGGGTTTAAAAACATTAGTCCCTGAGCCTTTTAACCAACCACAATATTAACAGGATCAGTACGATGATAACCAAAACAATTATTATCCACATCGTTGCAGGCATCATGCCACAGTCCTCACCATACATTCTATCCATCATTATTTTTAATCCGATAAATTTTGTAAACAATGCGATCAACAACAGCCTTCCCCATGCTGCATTGGTGGACATTTAATAGTACCATAACTACAATAGACGCAGCAGTCACCTTCCAATGGTTTTAGAAGAGTTTTACAATTTTCGCATTCATAAAAAAATTGACAAGCATCTGTAGGCATTTCTTCCTCCTTTTTATATCCACAGTTAGGGCAAGTAACAATCGATTTAGTTATTATTTTCATGATTTTTCGTGCGCAACATATAAAATATTCTATTATACTGAATACCCTAAAGAAATGATTTGTTTTATAAGAATTAAAAATTAGCTTTTGGCTAAACCGTGAACGGTAATACTTAGCTGATTGATGAATCCACTTTCCCGATTTCTCGTCACGTACAAAATTGCTATCTTTTATACATCTCCTGTTCAATACAAACTCACGTTCAGCTGTGCTGAACAGTCAAAAAACAATGAACAGAACCCGCCCTCCGAAATAGTTTAAGCAGGCTTTAATCATATTCAGTTGATGATATTCTCTTTTTAAAAAGAGCCAACGAAGCCCATTCTAAGCCAACCATGAGCCAACTGAGCCAACTATGAGCCAACTAAAACATACTCTGAACTTGATCCTTTCGTTCCGATATTGGAAATAATATGCTTCTCTATAAGGTCTTTCAATTCTCTGGTTGCCGTGGGCTTCGATATGTTATTTATTTCTTGATATATTGAATTATTGATCTTGCCATGCTCTTTTATATAAAGAACCGCATTCACTTGCCGATTATTTATATCAATTGTTCGTAAATACTCCTCGGTATAAATATCCTTTAAAAAGGTTACTGAAATTCCTCCCTGTTCTTCTTCAATGAACGGTTCTGGTATACCATATTCCTTACAGCCCTCTATCATGATATCAATACCACGTCCCCAAGATTCTATATAACCCGCCATAAAAAACACATTGGCAATTAGTTTGTTCCTAGGAAAAGAACTGTGTTTTTGTTTAAGTTGCTCAATACTGAGTGTATCGGGTAGTCCTCCTGGGTTCCAAATACTCAATTGATCATCGTAGACTCTTAAGAATATAAAGGTACTTGAGTAATCTTTGTGGATAATCGAGTTCAAAATGCACTCGCGCAATGCTGATTCAGGATATTCTAAGCCCTCAATACGCTGCAAGCCCTGATAAGAAATCGGCCTGATGAGGTATTTGGCATCAAGTGTGCTCATCACCTTGTCGGCCATGTCCAATATATTACCTTCAATCACATCTTGAAAACGCAAATCACTATGAGACTTCCCGAAGCGACCCATCTTATAACAGGCCATCGTCGCATAACGTTGTGGTTCTTTACCAAAGAGCAATAAGGCCGCCAATAAAAACTCGCCGTCTTCATTGACCAACTTCAAGTTTTTAAGGATGGTCAATGGGTCTGCACTGGCAGCATTTTCCGATATACGCTGTCTACGTAACGCTTTTTGAATAAAGGATTTTATAGCTTCTTCATCGATATCTTTTAAGGATGCTTCGGGAATGGGTTGTTGCTCCCAAGAAAGGTTCATTTTTTTAAGCATAAACTGATTGAGAGCATTGCCTTTCAATTCCTGTTTGGTACTTCCACTCCGATAATGGTATGCACCGTGATAAGAAATAGGTACAGTGCTTACGGGAACCTCAATTTCAATATAATGCAAATCATTTTTCTTATGCAGGTTTACATCCACGACTAAGCCAAGGTGATTGACCGTTTTGTTAGGAATATCATCCATCAACTTCTTGTAATCTGCAACCCCAACGACTTCCCCTTTATCATCCATCCCAACGAATATCTTACCACCCTGAGCATTCGCAAAGCCACATACCCACTTTAGGTATTCATCCCTCCAAGATTGTTTATATTCTACATTATGCGTTTCTGACATCTCTATTTATAGTATACACCGACCAAACAACAAATTTACAAAATTTTACAGGCTTCGAGTAAGCGTATCCTATACATAATTTGGTGAGGATAAAGGAAGTGAAAAAGCATTAGGATTTAGGGTAACATTTAGGTATTGGTCACCCTCATCACATAGACCAACTCGTTTTATAATAACCCATAAAAACGCCGCAGCCTCTTTCGGTAAATTTCTGTAATGGAAGCATGGAATGGAAGAAAGGTGCCGAATGTGGCTGCACCGCTTTTCGGCTCGACTGCGTTTCCCGAAGGAAGAAAGGCAGCCGAGCCGCCCAGAATCGCTTCTGACTCATTGAAACCCTGCATTACCTTATCCTATGTTCTTATAAGAAACACCAACCTAACAGTCCCCAGGCTATCAATATCATCCCTATCCATCTCAATACCCCTTCCACAAAAAGAGTTAATAAACCGATAAAATAATTACTGAAATGCTGTAATCCTCCCCATCCTCTGCGGTTGAACTGTCGCATCCCAACAAAAAGCCTCAAGGCTATTCCCAGCCCTACCCATGTGGGATAAGATGCTGCTTGAAAAAAATTGCTAATCGTTTCCATGTCCTTTTTTTTAAGGCAACCACCCGAAAGCGGTTGCCTAGTCTAACACCTCAATTAAAACTAAAAATATCACTACCGTCCTTTGCGAAAGCCGTACATAGTTCAAATGCTTTTTGTGACTTCGTCTGTGCCGTTCCGCCCAAGACAATGGATTGCAATTTGGCTTCCTCGTCCTTGTACTTCCGCACATTTTGGTAATAGCCCGTCACCGCATTGTACGCCCCGAATACCGTCCCCTTGGTGGTGTCCATCAATTGGGTATCTGCCATCATCGCATAGGAAAACACATCTTCCACCGTATTTTTAAAAACGGTAGACAGCTCGTCCTCCTTTCCCTGTTTAAGAAATGCCAAGGTTTCTTTATTCGGGCAGAGTGCCAATTGGATCAAGCTTTTGACCTCTTTATCGGAGATGCGAACCGTTGTCCAGTGGTTGAACACTTCTTCCAATTGGTTACTCATGCGGTTTGTCAAGCCCATGACCCTGTGCGCTTCGTCCAGACGCTGCTTTGCGCCCGAAGTATGGCGGATGCGCACCACGTTGGACATGTTGCGGAGAGATGCATTCAGCGTATTTTGACAAACAATCCGCACGGGCGTAAAGGCTGCCGTAATGCTACCGCTCCCATCGTGGGAAGTGGTCAGAAAAATGTATTTTTCGGTGACATCGTCGCCCTTGCCCACACGGATGTAATCGGGCAGTTTCGCAGTAATAAAAATGCGTTCCCCTTTGCCCAATGCTCCTGCGGTCTCGTACAGAATTCCGTCCCCACCCCCTACAATCGCATCAAAAAAAGCGAAGGCATCGGAATTTTGTACGATTTGGTAATCCTTACCGACCACCCCAAAAACGGCATTGGTATCGGTTCGCATCGTGGCGAAATGATTGGGTAATACAATGGTATTGGGTACTGTAATTTCCCCTTTATCGCCAATGCTCATGGTTCCACCTTGTGTAAAAAGCGGTGCTTTGATCACCTCAAAATCAAGTCCTGCATGTTGGATGGCTTCCGCACTGGTCAGATACTGATCAACGACCTGCCCCAAATTGTGCCATGCTTTTTGCTGTACACTGAAAAAACTGTACTTCCCTGTGTGTTCGTTATAATGAAGATTATGTGCCATGGTATTTATTGTTTAAAAGATTTAAAAATGAATGTGAATTTTGTTAAAACGGGAGGTCGTCCCCGTCCTGTTTAGCTGACTTTCCCTTTGCTTTCTTTGCCGACATTTTCGCAGTGCTTCCGCTACGATCCTCTATGCTTGCCATTCTCCTACCACCTCCAAAGAATTTAATCTGTGAGGTATAGAAATTGAGACCGGCATGGACTTCGCCATCACTTCCCAGCCATGCCCTTGCACTGACCCGCCCCGTTAATTCCACCACGGTACCTTTGGTCAGTATCGGCGCCACCTTGGGAGAGAGCCAATAGGCACAATTAAAATACTCGGTGAGTTCCACCTGCTCGCCCTGTTTATTGCGGTAGCTGTCGTTTACCGCAATGGAGAAATTCACGACCTGTCTGTCGTTGTTCAGGGTGCTGATTTCCGCATCCCTTGTCAATCTTCCTGTAATGTTCATGATTTTTGAATTTAAATGTTCAACCTTATTTTTTCGTTTCCCTTTTTCACGTCGCTTGCCCCAAAGAGTATTTTTCAAAAGAAAAAACGGAAAAAAAGAAAGCAGACAAAACCTGCGGGCATCGGGGAAAAGCAAAAGGAAACGGAATAAGTCCCGAAGGGTGGGTTGGGGAGGTACGAGCCAAACCATTATGCCGTAGTCTTTTGATGGGATCGTGTGGAGGGGGCCGCAGTACCTTGGCTGCGTTTTTATCCGTTTCGATTGAAAAATGCTAAAGCAGACTAATTTATCCTAGCCTTAGCTGAAACAGCTCTAACGCTTCCTTCGAGTCATGGAAACGACTACGGTTCTAATGCTTAAAATATACAGAAACAATTGCATGAGGGGTATGGAAGGCGGTGAGGTACGAAGTGGTGTCCCCAGACACGGCAGCAGAGCGTACCCTGGATTGACCCGACCCGAAGGGTCATGCCCAAAGGCTGAAACTTTTAATTCGTACTGAAATCGAAAAAAAAACATATTATACATTTTTTTTATTCAAGTCTTACGACTATACGAGTTTGTCTTTGTTTTCTTTTATCCACAATTAAATTTATTAATTTTCATTTCTTGGGACAGTACTCGAACCTTTTCTAGCCATATCTAAAGAAATCAGTCCTAAAAAAACACCTTTAAATCTTCTTGAATAATTTTTCTGTGTAACAAGCGGATTTAGTGTTTTTCTATTAACAAAGTATAAAGGGATTATTTATGTATCTTTATTTTTAGCGCCACTAACATAGACATGACTAACAGCCAAACCCACTTTAAAAAGTGGTTCGAAAGACAATACGCCTCAGCAAACACTTGCTTTTTATGTGGCGAAGTGCTAATTAAGGGAACCTATACTAAGGAGCATATATTCCCTCAATGGATCCTAAATAAATTTAATCTTTGGGACAAAAGCATATCTTTATTAAATGGCATTAGATACGATTACAAAAGAAGTATTATACCCTGTTGTAACATCTGTAACAACGAACACCTTTCCAAATTAGAATCGATCATTAAAACCGGTGTAGAAAGAGGCTATCATTATTTTGAAGACAATGTTCCTCCATTATCAATATATCAATGGTGTCAATTGATTTTTTATAAATGGATCTATAAAGAAACATTTTTTAAAGAAGATATAAGAGATCCGGAATCTGAGAAAATAGTTAAGAAAGAAAATTTTGACTGGATGGCATTGAATCATTTACTATTGAGAAGTATCGATAAGAATATCTCTTTTGAGAACTTCTTTCCCGGCTCGATATTTATTTGTCATTTAAAAACGGGTGCTATCGCCAGCGAAAATTTCGACTATCTTGATGCAGTACCTGAACAATGCATCATGATAAGGTTAGGTGAAATTGGTATTATTGGAGTGCTTTCTGACTCCAATATTCAGAAACATGTATTTACCAAACAGAATCAACCTTATTTGATTAATTTTTTAGCTCCAGTACAATTTAAAAACTTCTTCGTGCAATGCGTCTATAGGCAGCGCATTTTTAGTAATCCTTACAGTTTTGAACTTAAAGATATTACGGACGATTCGCTAACGTTAACCCAGATACCTAATAATTTTTTTAAAGATCCTGTTTTTGGAGAATGGGATCGAGAGCATTATGCATCATTGATGAGCCAAGTTTTTGGTGGCGTAAAAAACAGCTACATTATCAAAGGAGGAATTCCAAGTTTTTTATATGATAGGAATGGGATCATTAAGGAGAGAGGTTTCACTGATGATGGAACTCTTCCCATTGAAAATTAATAAGCCTTAAAGTTAGTTTAAATATTCAATGGATAACAAAACATCTTATCATCATCCTTAACAACTATGGCGACAATAGTCGCCAGAAAAACAAAAAGCCCCATCTATCTAAAAAGCCCCGTCTATCTATTATGGAAATTGAAGAATTAATTAATAAAATAAAACAATTAGACTTGGTAAAAGCTCCAGAGGATGAGATTAGATTTCTCATGAGTAAAATGGGTAAAATAGGTTTTATTCAAACGGTTCTTCATCCAGGCCATATCATAGTCCGCGCAAGACCAAACGAAGAGAATAGTGTATTTACAACTAGATCAGAACTAAGTTATAAACCAGCACAATTCAACGATACCTATCAACGCGCGAGTACTCCTCAACAAACGATGTTTTATGGAGGAATAGTTCCCCCAATAGCCTTAAAAGATATATCAGGAAATAGGCGTTTTGCACCAGCCTTTGAAGCGTCGTACCTAATACGTGACAATAAAGATGGAATCCAAACTCTTACTTTTAGCAAGTGGTTAGTTGTAAAAGATATTCCACTAATTACTATTTGTCATAACGAAGATTTTATTGGTAAACATTCACATACATTTAATTTAAATACAATATTTCATCAATTCCTGAAAAAGATGCCTGTCGAAATTGCTGATCGATCTTTAAAAATGACAGCTTATTTAGCCGAGGAGTTCGCAAAACAAAAAGCTGGTCAAGATTCACATTACCTTTATATGATTTCAGCCATATTTACCGAACTTTCTTTAAAAGGAACTAACACTGGTGTATATTATCCAAGTGTACAAACTTTAGGATTAGGATTTAATGTGGCTATCGCTCCCGAAACTGTTGACTCCTCATTAAGATTAATTGCCGCTAGCGAATGTACAATTTACAAAAAGGGCAAAAATATTCTTATTGATAACGAGACTAATTGTGACATTGATGATGATTTTAAGCCTTATACTTTAAAACCAGTAGAACGAAAATATCAATTAGGTAGAAAAGAGTCTATGAAAAAAATTGGATTAATTATGTAAATACCACTAAATTATATCGGGTAAAATAAATCACTTGAACTTTCTGGATTAAAAAATCAGGTACGATAAAACAAAACAATTGTCACTTTTGGTGACGTCAGTGGGAGGCAACAGAGTACCGATAATAGCAGTAATTCTATTAGCCATTGTCCACCCTAAACTTCGGCCTTTCAAGCTTCCTGAATCACAGTTTGCCATTGTATCATGCCCAGAACCAATAAGGCATGAATTATCCATTCATTTGTTTGCTCGTCAAGTGATTCAGGATCAATCATACCATGAGCAATATTATTTCTTAAATTCCATCCCCTTGAATCCGTAAACAATATCCGATAATAATAACTCATATCTTCTCCAAGTACATCCTTAACAATAGTGTCGCTTAAAAGATGGTCGAAAGTTTTCAATTGAAACGCGCCATTTCTATATGCAAATATATTACCGCCATTAATTTCAATCAGATTACGGATCGCCTCTTCAAACTGAGGAATTAACAAATGAATGCTTGTAACATAGTTCTTATTCAAAAAATCATTTATTCCTTTTTCAATTACCGAAAGCCTGTTATCTGCAATTACACAAGATTGACTCAGAAATTCCATTAAACTAGATGTTGTGAATAGATTTCTTTTTATTGCTCCTCTGAGTACAAAATGCAACCCAATTCCATTAAACTTTATGGAATTTGAAAAATGAAGAGCTTTATGCCCTTCAAAATCTTCATCAATAGAACCAACTTGAGCAATAGTTCGTCCTTTCCCGTCCACGATCCCAGTTTTCATTAAATATTTAATTGGATGTTCCTTAGCAACTTTTAAAAGGTCTTCTTCTGTATCCTTCAATGACGGAACATGAGCATATAAGATCCTAATAAATATTTCTTCGACTTTTCCGCTTAATACCTTTTCAACAAATTGCTCAATCTGTTCATTTGGAATATCCACAGAAGCTGTAACTTTCTTAAAATCTTTTGTAGTTTTTTTTTGGGTTTCCCTTAGCTTGATTAACAAATCCTTCGCTTCTGTATGTAGTCTATAATGACTAAAGACATGATATAGTTCTTCAATATACCCAGCAGCTTGAATGGATGAAGATTTCTCTGCATAAGACAAATACGAATTACCTAAAACAAAAAGTACCCTTTTAACTTCTTCGGGTTCTCCCTTCTTATGATAATAGTCAGCAAGGCGATTCACAGCAGCTTTGCAAGCCCAAGAATTAGAAATCTGTAAATTGGCCATTCGATTTTCCAGAATCGCTACCACTTCATTAAGCTCTTGATCTGTCAGAAGACTTCTTTTTCCTGAATACAGTAAATCATAAGTAAATCCCCAAAGCCCTGGCTTTTCATCTTCTCCTACTTTTTTTTCCAAGGCAATTATAGTATTTTTCACGTCGCTTACCAATTCGTCCTTATTCAATGACAAAGCCACTGATAGCGCCCTTTTTACTTTTATTATAGAATATATAGGTTCTTTAGATAAATCCTCATTTACAATATCAAGCAGAGATGTGACATATCGTTCACCTACGGCATAATTAGGCTTTGCGTTTTTAACTCTCTGGGAAAAATCCCATACCAATCCCATATATCTCGCTACAACAGTGGGATGTTGAGAATTGCACGCTCTTTTCTCCCAATAGTCTATTATATCAGGTGTAATTAGAGCTAAAGAAGGGTATTCATAATTGACTTTTCCATTGTTGGTATTAGAAATTAGTGGACCAAAATAAGTTCCCCAGTATGATTTATCACTTTGGTTGTTTTCAAAGAACGCAAAGGCCATTAATTCAGCTGAGAGTGCATTATCGACGGGAACCTGTTTTTCTTTTGCAGAAAACTCTACTGACTTATATATCTCATATTCTCCTATTGATACAAAAGGAAGATCATCATACTGTTTAAACTTATCTATAATAAAATCTGTCGGATCCATGTTCAATCTCTATATCTATGATGTAATTTCGTTAATTGGATGTTTTATAAAAGTCGGTATACTTTCAATAAGAAGAATACAATGTTCAAAACTCGCTTTACAGAGAAGGAGTTCGTCATTTATAAATTTTTGTATCTTATCGAATTCTTGAAATAGTTTATCTAGTTCGTCTTTATCACCTACATTCGCTAACCATAGTCTCCTTAATGATGCAGAGTATGTACCAGTAATGAATGTTTCATTTGCTTTGTAGTGAACCAAAGGGTGTCTATATTTTTGAAGTTTTTTATATTCACTTCTTCTTTTTAAGAACCATATAAGATGTTCACTTTCGGCTATTTTATTATATTTAGATCTCAACTCTTTAATTACCTTTCTATGAAATAATTCTCCAAAAGAGAGTCTATTTTGCTCTAAACTGGTTGGAGAAAGAAAGATATACAACAAATAGGCTAATTTCTCATAAAATGTATACAATTCTTCAATTGCGTTTTCCATATAATACGTATACCGGTTATCAAAATAACCCACCTCTGCAGGATAAATAGTAGTTCCATTAAAATCATATTTATGAGACTTATAATTCGTTTTGTATCGTCCCCACATATTTAAGTTCCCTATACTAAATACGATGTTCCTGTGGCACTCTACAAGCTCATTAAAAAAATCCAAGCTTGAATCTCTTACCATCACATTGGAATCTTTGTTTACAGCCTTCCATATCCTTGTAAAGAAACTGAAAGAATCCTGTCCAAAATATTCATATTCATTTAGTAACTTAATCCCTAGTCTATCAAGCTCTAACTCGTAGCGTTTATGATATAGCAGAAGGGCTTTCTGTTCATGGTTCAATAAGTTAATATTGTTGTAACCTGGTGAAAAATCATTTTTGTAAATAAATGTGTGAATAGTTAGTGCCAGCTTTAATGGCTTAGTCAAATATGTAAGCCCCTCTTTATCGTATTCATTGATAGTCCCTTCGACAGAAACGTTAATAATAATTTCAAAAAATCCATTTTTTTCACTGTCCTCATCTGACCTGCAAGTATATTCATCTAACCAAACTACTCCATTATTATTTAATACAAAATATGCGTTCTCAGGATTATTAACAAAACTTGCAAAAAAGTGAAAGTTTTGTATTCTTTTCAACTGCGATACAAACAGCTGTCCTCCATTCATTTCAAAAGAGGTTTTTAAATTATTAAGTGCTTCAATCTCTTTCTCCATTTTATAAATATTATCAATTACCAGATTCAAAAATGACTGATACTTTAAAAGTTGAGTCTTTAAACTTAGCAAATTTTAACTAATCTATTAATAAAATGCTATCGTAGTTCCATAAACTCTATTATTTCTTAATCACCAAATGACTCAACCCAGGATCATTCAACAGTCGTTCCATTTCTGACTGGATAATATCTTGAACATCTTGCTTAATCTGTAAATAATTTCGTTGCACCATGGTCGGATCCAATTTGCGGATGATCCCTATTTCTTGATACCCATCTTGCTCCGCTTTCAACCCTTCATGATCATTAATGATTTCACAATGGAACGTCTTAAGTTCAATTTTACAATCAGGATCATCGGCCACCATCCCCACAAACGCGCCTGAACTCAGTCCAGATATTTTGGAGGGTGGTATCGCCACCTCCAATTGCTTGGATCGGCTAATGGACGTATCTCCGCTATTGATCGAATAGCTTTCCCGATCCTGCATGATCTTCCCGAAACGTTCCGAAAGTTGTTTGGCGGTATCCCCTGTTACTTGTCCGCTGACAATATTACCCGTAATGTTCATGATCACATCCGCTTGCTCCCGTCCATAATCTTTTCGCAGTTGACTAAAATCCTGAATTCCCAAACAAGTGGAAACCTTGTTACTTCTTGCGGTTGCAATCAGACTATCCATATTATTGAGGTAAATTGTTGGAAACTCATCAAAAATCAAACTGCTTTTTAGTTTTCCTTTTTGATTGACCAACTTCACCAAGCGGCTCACAAACAAGGACAATACCGCACCATAAATCTGAATCTTTTGTGGGTTATTCCCCATACACACAATCTTCGGCTCATCAGGATTATTGATATCTAGGGTGAAATCATTTCCAGATAACACGTAATACAATTGTGGAGAAGAAAGCCTTGCCATCGCCACCTTCCCTGAAGCAATCTGCCCCTCCAACTGCTCCATTACATCATTTAAATAAGCGTTCACAAAAGGGTTGATCAGCACTTCAATTTCCTTCTCCGTTCGCAATAAAGTGAATAATTTATCATACTCAACCTGCATCAATTCGATGACATGAGGAAGGGTACAAAACTCCCCATCCCTAAACTTTTTCAGGTACCAGATAATGGCGGTCAGAAAATTGATCGGTGATTCCACAAAGAAATCACCTTGCCGTTTGATCCATTCTCGATTCAGTCCCATCAAGATCGTACGGGCAGATTCTGCCGCATCTGTGATGTCGGTCATGGCGGAAGGTTCTAAGGGATTGCATCGGTGGCTGCGGGTCAGGTCATCAAAATTGATGACGTAAAATTCGGGTACAATCTTGTAACTTCCTTTGTTATTCAACCAAGTATTGTAGGCGATTTTGGAGAGATCATCAAACTTAAAATCATAGACAAACATGGTAAAACCCTTTTTAATATGCTGGGTAATGACATGCCGAATAACGAAATAAGATTTACCTGAACCTGGTGACCCAAGTACCATAATCGCACGAAAAGGATTGATGACGTTGATCCAACTTTTCCGAACTTTATCCTTTAACTGATACTGTGCGGGTAAGTTGATGGAGTACTCGTTTTCCAGCAAGCGTTCCTCCTGCGGAAACGTTTCATTTTCCCTATTGAAAATATCCTTGTTGTTCAGTCTATTCTTAATAATTCTGGACAGCAAGGTTCCTCCAGAGAGGAACACCAAAAAACCAACAACCGTTACCCCGATATAAATAGTGGCGACCTCGGCTCTGGGCAATTTCAACAGTAAAGAAAGGTAACTAAAAAAGAAAATCAGCAAGCCCGTCAAAATGTAGGCAAACGCCGTCCGATGGTTCAATTTTTCATTCTTTCTTCCTCTTGCCCCCAAGAGCGATATGACCAATAAACTCAAGGATATCAGTTTGGAATTTAAAAAATCCTTAAATAATCCCGTACTTCGAATATTATCCAGCAAGCGGTCGCTAAACTCACTACTCCATCCCCATTCGTGAAAGGCGGCATAACAATAATAATAGAAGTGCAAGAGCAATACTATAATGCTCATGAACCTGGTCATATCCAGAATCTTCCTCAGCGCCTGTTCGTTTTCTCCTGTCTGCATTGCCATAACCCATAGATTTTATAAGTTGGTATTCAAGTTCTTTCTTTTCTTCTTTTTACGTTTTCTTTTCAGCTGGTTAGGCACATAATCAGCCGTGTATTCTGCTTGAAGCAGCGTTTCCAACAGGCTTTCTCCAGCGACTGAAATCGACGAACCGTTTCGCTCTTTGAAATCACCTCGGGTTTCTGCCGCAGTGCGCTGTGGCTGTAACCCAGCATCGGTTTGTTTTTGAGCGGAATGCGTCAGCAGATTTGGCTCAAAAACTTCTTTTCGCAAGCATTTCTCCTGAATCGCTTTGGCACTATACGCTTTACCCAAAGCACTTCCGTTGAACACACATTTCGTCTGGTGATCCACATAGGTAATTCCATAGACCAAACCCGCTTCGTTTTTTCGTAACGCCACATGAATTCCCTGCTTTTCCAGTAACTTCATCAAATCCTCCAAGGGCATCGGCTTTCCTAAAAGTGTATGGTCAATGGCGTTTTTAATACGGGATTTAAAAGGCAGCCGCTGCGCTTCATTCTTGGCGAATTTCTCTACCAAGACCTTCAAGGTGGGTCGACTATAAAAATCACTCGCTTTGATCGGCACCCCAATCGGCTTTCCGTTTTGATCCAGTATGCGGTAGACCAGTCCGCCTCCCTTGTAAATACGGGAATTTTCACTGCCCCGATCCGCCAATACATTGTATTGTCGAAGCACTGCATTTAGCTCAGGCAGACTCGTGTATCTGTAGCTGTCCAGGACCCCTCGCAAAACACTGTTCAATGCTTTTTTAGATTCCGATTTCCCGTATTGAACTCTACCCATAATAATTGGTTCCAGCTGGTAACGCTCCTTGGTATTCCGACCTTCGGCAACCACCAAATCAAACTCTTTTTCGATCTCCTTTCGGGCCGGTTCCGACTTGCGAATCCCTAAGTGATGCAGGTCAATGCGCTTCCCATCTGCTTCAATATTGGTAGTGACCAAATGAACGTGCGGATGCCCGGCATCGTGGTGGCGATAGACCAAAAAGGGTTGTTCCCCGAAGCCTAATTTCTCCATATAATTCTTGGAAATTTCCATCAACTTTTCATTCGTTAGTCCGTTTTCTGAAGGGTCAAAATTGAGCGAAATATGCAAACTATTCCGCTGTACATTTTCGTTCAATTCCATGCGTTTTAACAGAAAATTCAGCTTCATTTTTATGCTCATCTCCTCTGCATTTAGCGGATAGTTTTCCGCACCGATACACTCCGCCACACCTTCCTTGATCTTGTTCTCATTGTAATTGAAAATCCGGTGCATGGAGCTTGCCACTTTGATTACCGCAACCATATTTCCAGTATTTTTTTGATGTTGTTCCGTACCTCTTCCAGCTTGTTTTGCATGACCTTTCTTTCGACCTCGTATCCGATCAACCACATCCTGAATTCACTAATTTGTTGTAGTGTGTGCAGTTTTTTGACCACCTGATTAAAGTTGTTTCCAAGTGCATTCAACTCCTTCCGTAACTTGGTCAACTCGACCAAAGTATCGTCTTGGGATCGGTTACGGTACGTGGTGACAATCGGCTTGTCGAAGAGGCTTCGGCGAACGTAATCACTCAGCTTCCGACAAGTGGACGCTTTCCACTTTCTGTCTATTTTCTCATACTCCTGCACTGTCAGGCGAAGCCCGATGATGCGTGTTCTGTTTGATTTTCTTCCTTCCATCACATAATTCTTTATCACCTTATCCAAACAAAAATTCATTCTAGTCACCCTGCCCACGAGTTCCGAGTAATGGGCAGTCAGATTCGGTTGTTTAACAACCGTTCATCTGGCCGATTGCAGGAACGTCGCAATCTTCCCGCCTTTTCAAAAACTCAAGAGCATTTCATCATGCTAGAAAATATCCCTTCTCAAAGCTAAATTTCAATCCTCCTTAAAAATAGATTTATCATCGGCACTATTTATGGGTTGCTCCTTTATCCCCTTTCCAAAATTCACCATCCAATCATTAAGGTCTTTATGGTTTTTATACAACCTGCTTTCATCTTGATATTTTATACTCAGAGAAAGTGCACGGTGTGTACAATTTATACCTGCGGCATCACGATCCAGATAAAGCCTGATTGAGCGATACCCTTCCATAACAGGACGTGCTCTTTCGAAAAAAGAAAGCGAATTTAAAACCACAAAATCCTGACTATTTTCAGGAAGGTTTTTGTGAAGGGTCTTAAAGGATAAAAAGTCCATGAAGCCCTCGAATACACAAGCATTATCTGCTCCATTATTAAAAGTAGAAATATCCTTCGGAGAGCTGCTACTTTTGAAATAAGGATTACGAATTTCCCATCCGCCCGAATCATTTCCAAAACCGATCCCGTAGTAGGTTTTACTGTTCATTTCATACCGAAGTTCACGGCAATATCGCGCAGCAATTTCGACTGGGATTCGACGTTGATTTAAATATTTTAATAGAGGATAAGAATTTAACTCATGAGACTCCAATATGGTTATCCTGCTTTTAGACGGCAGGGAATTAACCGAGGATTGAAAAGGTGGCTGATGAAAATAAAATTCAGGTTTCAATAGTTGCAACAACTCTCCAACCGAACAATCATAATACAGGATGGCAAAGTCAACCAAGTTTCCTCCTTTACCGATTCCATGATCATACCATTGATTAAGTCTTCTGTTTATTTTAAAGGAGGCTGTAATTTCTTCTCGTAAGGGAGAAAGATACCAATAATCATCGTTGTGAACCTTAGCAGATTCATAACCTAATGCAGACAGGTAATCTACCATATCCAGTTGCTTGACTTCACTAAGCGAAAGTCTTTGTCTTTTGACATCCATAACCACACCTTTTCATCCTCACCAATTCCTAATTCATGGATATTGAAGCATTTGTCGTCCTTAAGCGGCTTCCAATGCTCCAAATCAAACGGTATTATACCTTAAAGTTAAACAAGCTAGTTGGCATTTACCTATCCTCACTATATTTCGATGAGGATGGTTTAATAAAGACTGTCTATTTTTGTAGTGTGATATTTGATAATTTAAAATGTATTATTATGACGACGGATGATGTGACTAGGGTGTATGATACCATATTGAGTATCCCCAGTATGAACGAGACAGTGAAGATCGATTTGAGGATTTCGCGTAAAAATGTATTGCTACTGAACAGCATTATTGAACGGGGGCTTTCTGCAAAGAATACAGGAAATGCGATAAACTTAATCAATGGTGCTTCCAAAGAAAACTTGCAGGAATTGAAAGACATTGGAAGTGACTGTCTGCAAAAAGCAGGACTCACGGAACTGAGCGAAAAGCTTAACGCTTTAGGAACTGCGAAATGAGAATCTGTGTTGGCTGGCTAATTATCAATTATCCAGCCCTTTTCTTATGTCTGAATATTATTTCCCTTCAACCATTTCCCGAATACTATACCACCATCAGGAACATGTTTAATACGATCACCATCTTCGAACACGATCGTAAAATTATTCATTCTATATTGACGAAGGGGTCATAAAACCCCTTCATCTGAAAATGAATAATATCCTTCTGTCGTTATGATCAGATGATCGAGTACTCGAATATCTAAGATCTTTCCTCCTTCAGTTATCTTTCTTGTCAGAGTCAGGTCTTGCTGACTCGGTTGAAGATTTCCTGAGGGATGATTGTGACTTAGAATAATAGCCGACGCATTAGCCCTTAGGGCAGCCATAAAAATCAACTTTGGGTCGGCTACCGTACCTGCAATTCCACCTGTGGAAACTTCAAATATACCTAGTACTTTATTAGCGGTATTAAGTAATAAAATCTTGAATTGCTCAACAAATTCAATCTTATTTTCATCCCAGTTCGATGTCAGTAAACTAAAGACTTGTTTTGAATCGGTTACCATTGGCATTTGCGAAGGCTTAACCACATTGCGGTAGATCAGTTCAACTTCTGCTACCGTTTTCCAGTCGATGTTTTTCTTTGTGCTTTCCATGATTTCTAATTTTAAAGATTAATGAATTAATGATGGTGCACATTGCGGCTGATGGCGAGCAAGTCCAAAAAGCAACGCAATAAATGAAAGCCATGTGGGCTGGGTGGTGTTTATGGCGGAATTTTTTGGGCGCCCCGAGACATCGGCCGAACTTTGTGGCAGCATAAAGGCTTAATCACCCTAAACCTTCTTCTACTACTCAAACACTCATTATTTTTAAGAAACACGATAATTTCCCATCTCTCAACTGACTACGATTGCATAAAAAAGTAATGCACTATAAACAGACTGAATAATAGAATTCAGATGTTTAATTACCATGTATGAGAACAACTAAAATCTGTATCTTTCAGTATCCTAAGCAAATAAGACTTTACAGAATTTTACAGATACTTAAAAAGAAATCCTATTTTTATATAAGGCGACTACTGGCATATTGAACAACGAGATTGGAAATACGAAATACACCCTTAAGGATATCCAATTAAAAAAATATAGTAAAAATGGAAAAAAATAAAAAAACGGAAGGAGGTAAAGAACCGTCAAAAACAATCAAAGAAAAAAAAGAGGTTTCTCTAAAAAAAATGAAAACTATGCAATCCCTCATGGATGCCGTCGGTAGGATAATCGAACAGAGAGGTTATCCTGGGCTGACCATTATGAATATTGAAGCTGAGGCCAAACAGCATCGCAGGCTAATTTATCTTTATTTTGGCAACGTTGAGAATCTCATTGAAACCTATATTAGACAGAAGGATTTTTGGCTTTTTGCGACTCAGGACCTCATTAAACAATTAGAAAATGAAGCCTTACACATTGAGAAAAATGATATTGTTAAATTGTTGCAAGATCAATTGAACACCATGTTACATGACAAAGTATTACAGGGGATCATTCATTGGGAATTGGGAAAGGGCAATGAAGTATTGAGAACGGTAATGGAACGGCGTACGGAAATCAGTGAACAGCTATTTAGTGCCGTCGAACCTAATTTCAAGGACAAAGGTGTAGATCTAAGGGGAATTCTTGCCCTATTAATCGGAGGCGTGTATTATATTTCAATGCAAAGTACGACTACAGGCGGTTTTTTCTGTGGAATCGATGCAAACCAACCTAATGGTCAGAAGCAGATTGCGGATGCCTTAAAGACTGTAGTAGACTGGATATATGAAAAAGCAGAAGTAATTGAATAAAAATAATTTTTAATATTCTCTTCCCGTTTTCGGGAAAAAGTATTAAATTTATACTTAGAGCATGATATTTGCATAAATGATGTACGCCTGCACCGAATAACCGATATCAGCTCAACGAGTAAAAGTATCGCTTTCGAAGAAAGCTAACTCTTTTAAATAGAATCAGTTACAAACGGACAGGAAACGGATACCCAATCAGGAAACCGTAGTAGCAGGTGGAACATATTAGATAACATCAAATCTATGAGCTATGCAACATCAATACCCCTTAGAATGGTTGGACTCGACCATCACGCTTACCCTAAACCCTGAAAAGACGGATCTTTCCGCAATCACACCAGAAGAAATCAATGCTTGCTTGGTCAGGGTTAAGGAGGAAAACATCCAATTGCAATCGTTGATCAACAATCAAGTTTTTGCGATTGCCGAACGGAATCAAATTGAGCAACTGATCCGCCAATATCATTCCTCACTCACCTTGCTACTCGACCAAGCATTAAAAAACGAAAAGGACAATCTCTTCAAAAACGAAAGTCTAAAAATCGTAAGTAAGGAATTATTAACTTGTTTAGACGAGCTGTTATGCTTCGTGGAAGATCGATTTTCCGCCTATCTCAGCCTCGATGAACGTGTGCCGGCACTTTACCTTTGCGTGTCCAAAAGAGACCTTCAAAAAAGACTAAAAAAAATCGAACCCATATTAATGGAGTTTCCAAATGGCGAGGAGATTTTCCTCATGTTAACCAAACGCCTGAATACTTTAGCGCATTTCGATAATATGCACTTCGAGATCACCATTCGGAATATCTTATACGAAAAAGAACTGATCCGAAGCTTGGAGCGGCTGAATAACCACTCACAAAACTTATCGGAATATTCGGCACTTGACGAGCTCTTGATTTATTTGAATTTTAATAGCAAAGGCTATATCAACCGCTTTACTCAAAAACTCGCTGACAAAATCAATGCGTGTGAGGATCCTGTCGAATCTATGGAGCAATTACTATTGCATTACAAAGTCTTCAACCAAATGCATCGAAAACCGGAAGTCATTCTAAATCCCAATTATCATAGTCTCGATACAGTATTGGGCAACTGGTTTGAGCAAGAAATTATTTATTTGAAGAAAAAAATGCACCGATCGGTCATTCCAATTCATACCACAACTGAAACGTCTAAGTTGAAAAAATCTCCTGAAAAAGAAAAACAGAAAGTCATGTGCCTCATTTCTGCAGACCAAATTGCGCTGATCCTTCGTGCGGCTGGGGATGTGAAAATCGTTTTTGCGAAATCAATGAATGAGTTATTCAAGACCATTATCCCTCATCTCTCGACACCATATACGGAAGACTTATCCTTTGATGCCGTGCGAAGCAAGTCTTACGTAGCCGAGGAAAGGGATAAAGAAATTGCGATCGAGACCTTAGAACTGATAATCAAACAAATTAAAGGATATTAAGTAAACCCATTACATAAACACTGAAACCATGAAAAAGCTAATCTATATGTTAACGGTCACAGCACTGATCATTACAGGCTGTACTACAGATCAACTGGATCAGCAGACCGCAATTGATCTCATTCAGCAAGAATACCACTACCCCCAGACATTGGATCATGACGTCTTTTGGGCAGACCCTAAACATGCTCGAAAAGTATTGGAAGCTGGTCTGGAAGAACAGGGATTGGTCCAAGTACAACGAACCCAGCACTTACAAGATGTTAACGAACCTTTGATCATCTTTACAGAAGCAGCGAAACCGTATTTCTTACCCCTTTCTGAAAAAGATAAAGGTGCACGTATCCAAAAAGTAAAAATTGCAGACGAGGAATTCTCAAAAATAAACAATATCCGAATCAGTGATTCGGGAAAGAATGCTGTGGCAGATTATACAACCGTTTATAAAAACGTAACTCCCTTTTCAACTTTACTCAAGAAAGCCATACCAAACGAAAAACAACACCAAGTTTATTTTTCATTAACAGATAAGGGGTGGAAAATTGCAGAGAAAGCGGATATCGAATTTCTAGAAATAATGAAATGACCAACCTCACATCGGCGAAGCCCAAATAACCACAGCTTTGCTCTCGTCAAAGTATCATTTCCATCCAATTTTGAGCCTCCGTTCAGGAGGCTTCTTAATTTCTTTTACTTTTTTTCACATTTCTTTCTCGCTGATTATCAATGGGGAACAAGGGTTCCAACTGGGTTCCAACAAAAAGCTGGACTTGTGGGCACTTTTTGTTTGTAGTTCCTTTGTCTTGTTATTGAAGTAAACAACCCGACTGATCAGGCCGAGTTGAATGTGTGTAGAATGATTAAAAGTGAAGCGTATGTTTACAGGAATTTCATGGACAGACTACATAGTTGTCGTCGCCATAACACTAGCCCTCTATTATTGCTATGTGGCCATTCGGTACTATTCTGAAGAGCTCAAAGACATAATCTCAGGAAAGAGCAAATTGAACTTTCGGATGTTACTTCCCCCAAAGAAACAATCAGAAGAGTTAGGCAATCTTCTTTCAGAAAGTAGGTCGTTCGATCAGACCAGAGACGACGAATTTATAGAAGTGGAAGAACTCATTGCTAAATTAAAGGAAGTTATCGTCCTTGCTTCAAAGAAAAGTTACGTCATCCAAGAGTTCAAACAGTTTCTTCGTTTGGTATTTCGTGAACATCCCCATATTAAAGAATCCCCATTTCGTAGTTCCATTAATGAACTGGTCGTCTCGGAATGTGAAAAACATGGTACTCTTGCCCTGAGTGAGGAAGAGGTAGATCGATTGTGGTTGGAAACAGTGTAACAGCCCCCGCGGAGGGTGCTCCCCCGTCCTACTTGGTGCAGTATGGCGAAGTGAGAAAGAGACAAGAGTAATGTGACGGCAGGAACCCTCCGCTTTTTTCCTAAGAAATGAATTAAACTTTATAAAACGTGTGGTTATGGAAAAGTGCAGTTGGAAATTTAGAAAGTTGACCCGAGAACAAAAGATAGCCTTGGCCGCTATTCTGGTTCAAGTATTTCACAAAATAGGCGTAATGGCTCAAGATGGTGTCGCAGGCATCAATGAAGCAAACCAAAAAGTAAGAAGTTACTTCGATGCTGGCACCGAACTCATGTATGCGGTGGGTGCTATTTTAGGGCTCATTGGGGCGGTAAAAGTTTACCAAAAATGGAATAATGGCGATCAAGATACCGGTAAAGTGGCTGCTGCGTGGTTCGGGAGTTGTGTCTTCCTCGTGATCGTGGCGACCGTTATCAAATCATTTTTTGGCGTTTAAAAATAAGACGACATGCAGATGATCTTAAAAGAAAAGTTGTGGGCGTATATCGTCCACAACAATCCTGATCTCCTTTTCAAATTGCAGGAGGAATATTCGGTCGCCCAATATCTGGAAGAAAAGGTGAGCAATGTAATGCCGATTCTTATCCGTTTGCTTTCGGAAGAAAGACCCCAATACGTCATCGAAGAACTTTGCTTGAACGCCATGACCGAAGAGCTCAGACCATCTAGGTTTCTGTTTGTCCAATCGGTGCTAGCAGAAGAATTCGACTCGGATCATCAGCGATTAAAAGTCGAAGGAAGGTTAACCTATGAGGTTCTGAACATGTTGGATGCCTGCAAAGCAATCTTTGACGAACTGGGATTAAGTGAGGAAAACAAACAGGACGGAAAGATATACTACGCTGTTTGCAAGCAAATTGGTGATTATCTGAAGAAAATCAACTGCAAGGAATTCTCAGCGGAGCAAATGGTTTAAACGATAAAATAAGGAATCATGGCAAACAGTGTCTATCAAATCAACAAAGGAATCAACCAGTCGATTGAATTCAAGGGACTCAAAGCCCAATACATCTGGTATCTCGGTGGTGGAGTCGTCTGTCTATTGGTTTTGTTTTCCATACTCTATTTCATCGGAATTCCATCCTTGTTATGCGTGGTCATTATCGGTGGAGCAGGAACTATTTTGGTGGTACGCATCTATGCACTGAGCAATAAATACGGTGAACATGGCTTAATGAAATCACTTGCCCGAAAGCAGGTACCCAAAATCATCAAATGCAATTCCCGTAAAGTTTTTTTTAACATTCAATCTACTTGATCATGAAAAGAGAACTTCCCACATTCAGCATCGCAGGAACCGACTTTTGGGTGGATGTCACCAAACCTGAACTCCGCGAAAAGACCAATCCGGAAAACACCATTTCCTTTTTCGAAATGCACGATCTCGGCAATGGTTATCTTTTCGATTATCGTCCCAAGGATAAAAACATTGCCCCCTTATTTTCAGATGAAGAAGAAAATCTGACGATAAGGTTACCACAACTGGTCAAGATTGACCCAGTGGGCATGGCAGAGCATTATGAAAAAAAACCTGCGGAAATACAGGGCAAATCGGATTTTGAGATCATGGTCGACCAGGTCGCCCTACAGCAACGCTTGCAGGGAAAACTGACCACGATCGAGATTGCAGGCCATCTCTTTTACGTCGATATCCGAATGGATAAGTTGCGCCCCAAAGACGATTTTTTCTCCAAAGGAATCGTGTTCAGCGAAGTGGATCATTATTATTTTGATAAAAAGGAGGCTTACCTCATCCCATACAACCCTGCAACACACGAATTTCAAGAAATCGACTATGATGCGATCAAAGCATTTCCAGAAGATTTGATCGCTATCGAATTTCCACATGAGCGCATGATGGATCCTGTTGGCGTGAACCGAAAAGGAGGCTGGGACGATTTGTTCGAACTTAAAGAAACTCCTGTGAAAGCACATTTCATTGCGAAGATCGTGGATTGGAAAGATACGGACATTCGGGAAACCATTAAAGAGAACCTCACAAAAGAGGTGGAGAAACAAAAGCGGATTCAACAGGAAATACCGAAACGAAGCAGAAACCGAAAACTGCGTAAAGGACGGGGAATTTAAAAGACAGAATAACAATCGTTAAAACTAGTGAGATGGAAAAAGTGTTGGAAGAGATTTTACCGATCATGGATGTCGAGCATGATTGCATCCTCAGTAAATTGGGTGATGTAACCGTGGTCTTTGGGGTTGAACTGCCCGAAATTTTCACCTTATCGGATCAGGAATATGAGGCCTTTCACCAGTCTTGGGTGAAAGCCATTAAGGTATTGCCGAAATTTACCGTGTTCCATAAACAGGATTGGTTTTTGGAAAATACTTATCAACCTGATTTCGGCAAAGAGGATACCAGTTTTTTGAGCCGTAGCAGTGAGCGGTTCTTCAATGAACGTCCTTTTCTGAGGCACAGCTGTTACCTGATGTTGACCAAAAAACCGTCGGGAAGAAAGACCGCCAGTTCACTTTTCTCAAACCTCCTCCGTAGAACCATTGTACCCGAGGAGGTGATGAAGCCACAGCAATTGCAAGATTTCATGGACAGCTGTGGACAATTTAAACGAATCCTAGAGGATGGTGGTTTTGTGAAGCTCATTCGGCTAAAGGAAAGCGAATTGAAAAGCCATAGCCGAAAACTGGGTCTGATTGAGAAATACTGCTTTCTTTCCGAAAAGGAGGATCGCTTTATCATCAATGATATTGCCTTTGGTGATGAATTACAAGTGGGCAGCAAACATTGCCAGCTTTATACCTTGGGCGATGCTGCCGATCTTCCGGCATTATGCGGAAGCCGAATCAACTATGATCGGTATTCTACCGACCGTACGAAGTTCAGTATCGGCTTTGCTTCAACCCTTGGGCAATTGCTCTCTTGCAACCATATCTATAATCAATATATTTTCATTGAAGATGCACAGAAAACCATCCAGAAATTGGAGAGCAAAAGGCTGCGCTTGCAATCTTTGTCCGCCTACAGCCGGGAAAATCTCATCGCCCGAGATGCCACCAATGATTTTTTGAACGAAGCCATTGGCCAGCAACGGCTCCCGGTAAAAGCGCATTTCAATGTATTGGTCTGGACGGAAGAAAAAGAAGAGCTAAAAAACTTAAAGAATAAAGTTTCTTCCGCACTTGCGCAAATGGATGCCACTGCCAAACAAGAAACCGTAGGTGCACCGCAAATCTATTGGGCAGGTATTCCAGGGAATAGTGCCGATTTTCCGATGAACGACACCTTTGATACGTTTGCCGAACAGGCGACCTGTTTTTTGAATATGGAAACAGGGTACCGGTCATCGTTGAGCCCAGTGGGTATCCGTCTGGGTGATCGGCTAACGGGTAAGCCTGTTCACGTGGACATCTCGGATGAACCTATGGATAGGGGCATCTGTACGAATCGGAACAAATTTATTCTTGGACCTTCAGGAAGCGGAAAATCATTTTTTACCAACCACATGGTCAGGAGTTACTACGAACAAGGGACACATATCGTACTGGTGGATGTAGGGCACAGCTATAAAGGCCTTTGCGATATGGTTAATGGCTACTACTTCACCTATAGTGAAGAAAATCCCATCCGCTTCAACCCTTTTTTTATTGGAGAAGGAGACAGTCTGGATACCGAGAAAAAAGAAAGCATCAAAACCTTGCTTTTGGCGCTCTGGAAAAAAGATGATGAAGAATTCAAACGTTCGGAATATGTGGCCCTTTCCAATGCCATCAGTGGCTATTATTTATTCTTGGACAAGCATCCCGAAATATTCCCTGGATTCAATAGTTTCTATGATTTCCTAAAGGATGACTATGTAAAAGTCTTGACTCGCGATCGGGTAAAAGAAAAAGATTTTGATGTCGATAATTTTCTTTACGTCCTACGCCCTTATTATCAAGGGGGTGAATTTGACTACTTGCTCAATGCCAGCCAAAACCTAGACCTGTTACAAGAACGGTTTATTGTGTTTGAGCTGGACAACATCAAAGACCATCCGATTTTATTTCCCGTGGTGACCATCATCATTATGGAGGTCTTTATCAACAAGATGCGAAAAATGAAAGGCATCCGGAAAATGATCTTGATTGAGGAAGCTTGGAAAGCATTGATGAAAGAAGGTTTTGCAGAATACATCAAGTACCTGTTCAAGACGGTCAGGAAGTTCTTTGGTGAGGCCATTGTGGTTACCCAAGAAGTGGAAGACATCATTTCCTCTCCAGTGGTCAAACAAGCCATCATCAACAACAGCGATTGCAAAATCTTGCTTGACCAAAGCAAGTATCAAAACAAATTCGATCAGATACAGGAACTCTTGGGACTGACCGAAAAAGAGAAAGCATTGGTTTTATCAGTAAACAAAGCCAATGATCCTACCAAGAAATATAAAGAAGTGTTTATCAGTCTTGGTGGGGTGCTCAGCAAAGTGTACCGCACTGAAGTAAGTCTTGAGGAATATCTGGCCTATACCACCGAACAGAGCGAAAAAGTTAAGCTCATGGAATATGCAAACAAATTTGGCGGAGACATGCGCAAAGGAATCACCGCCATGGCCGAAGACATGAGAAATCCATTCACCCCATAAGCGTTTAGCCATGAAAAAATACCTAAAAATAATAACCCTAACCTTATGTATCGGATTTATGGTGCTCCCACCTCAGCCCGTACATGCCCAAATTGCGGTCATGGAAATCATCAAAGCTGGGGTAAAGAAAGTGATCAAAGCCGTGGACCTGAAAATACAGCGTTTGCAGAATAAGACCATCTGGCTACAAAATGCGCAAAAGACGTTGGAAAACAACTTGTCTAAATTGAAATTGGATGAAATTTCGGACTGGACAGAAAGGCAGAAAGAGCAGTACCGCATCTACTACGAAGAACTAGCGAAAGTCAAATCCATTATCTCCTATTACCAGCGCATCCGGGACATCACCAGGAAGCAGCTCAGGATGGTTGACGAGTACAAAAGAGCTTGGAGCCTTTTTCAAAAGGATAGCCATTTTACAGCGGACGAACTGGGGTATATGGGAAAAGTCTATGCCGGTATCTTGGAAGAAAGCATGAGAAATGTGGATCAGATTGCACTCATCATAAAATCATTCAGTACCCAAATGAACGATGCCAAACGGCTGGAAATGATCGATGCGGCGGCAGAGCAGGTAGACGGAAATTTTGACGACCTGACCCTGTTCAACAAACAAAATATGCTGCTCAGTTTGCAGCGGGCAAAGACACAGCATGATGTAGATGCCGTAAGAAAGCTCTACGGTTTACCTTAAATCAATAAGTACACAAAACAAAACCTGCTCAATATGAAACGGACCCTACTGGCAATATTGCTATTGTTTACCCTGAATTCAGCGGCAAATGCCCAAACCTTCCGCGAATGGTTCAGGCAAAAGAAAACCCAGAAAAAATACCTGATCCAGCAGATCGCAGCGAATCAAGTCTATCTGGAATACCTGAACAAAGGATACGAAATCGCCAAGGATGGATTGGGTATGATCGGATCTTTTAAAAGAGGTGAATTCAATCTCCATGGAGATTACTTCAACTCATTAAAAAACGTGAACCCTGAAATCAAGCACTATGCAAAGGTCGTGGATATCATTGCCCTTCAGGTGAGAATTGTGCAGGGAACCAGTAGCAGTCTAAGGCAATTCAACCGAAGTGATGCCTTTTCATCAGATGAATTGGGATATGTACAACGGGTCTTTGGGAGATTGCTCAAAGATTGCGAGACCTCCTTGGACGAATTGCTCGCGGTCACTACGGATGGCGAGCTGGAAATGAAAGACGATGAGCGAATCGCGAGGATCGATCAAATTTATCTAGCGATGCTGGATAAACACACGTTCTTCCAAAGTTTCAGCAAGGAAACCCAAATGATGGCAGTTGCCCGCCTACAAGAAAACAAAGACGTGAACACTAGCCGTGCATTGCAGGGCGTTAAAAACCAATGATAATGAAAACGATAATGCTCCTGATCAGTCTGACTTTTCTCTGTATGTCACCGATGAAGCATGCCGCCGCACAATCAACAGAGGCTGCGCAATTACTATTGAACGTAGAAAAACTTGCCCAGTTCAAACAAATCTTGAAGGACATGAAAAAAGGGTATCAAATCTTGGATGGTGGCTATAATACGGTCAAAGATATTGCCGAAGGTAACTTCAGTATCCATAAAGTCTTCTTGGACGGCTTGATGCAAGTCAGTCCCACCGTACGGAAATATAAACGTATCGTCGATATCATCGATTTTCAGATCATTCTAATCCGAGAATACAAGAACGCATTTGAGCGTTTTAAACGCGATGAGAATTTTGTGCCCGAAGAACTCGCTTATCTGGGCAGAATCTACGATAACCTGTTCAAGCAAAGCCTGAGAAATATGGATGAGCTTACCAATGTCATTACAGCAAACAAACTTCGGATGAGCGATGACGAAAGGTTAAAAGCCATTGATACGATTTATGAAGACATGCAGGACAAATTAATATTTCTCCGCCATTTCAACAATAACACCACGGTGCTTGCGGTGCAACGGGCGAAAGAAAAAAACGATGTAAAAACAATCGGCCAGACCTATGGCATAACCCATTAAAAATACAGCTATGAAAACGTGGAGAAGGATTATTGGAATGATAGCAGTCGGGTTGATTTTACCCTTTTTGAGTGAGGCACAGGGAATCGCGAATGATATGAACGGATTGCATGGGGTATTGGATCAGCTCTATGATGAGATGATGCCGCTTTGCAGTCGGCTGATTGGAGTTGGACAAGGCATCGCCGGTTTTGGAGCGATGTGGTACATCGCATCAAGGATCTGGCGGCATATCGCCAGTGCCGAACCCATTGACTTCTACCCTTTGTTCAGGCCTTTTGTTATTGGTTTTTGTGTCATGATTTTTCCGTCCATTTTGGGAATGATCAACGGGGTAATGAAACCTACCGTGACCGCAACGGCACAAATGGTCAAGGATTCGGACAAAGCGATCTTGGTATTGCTAAAACACAAAGAAGACGCCATTAAAAACACCGAATCATGGCAGATGTACGTAGGCGAAAGCGGCAGCGGCGATCGGGATCGTTGGTATAAATATACGCATGACGACACAAATCCATCGGGTGAAGGAATGCTGGAAAGCCTGGGCAATGATATCAAATTTGCCATGTCTAAGGCATCTTATAATTTTCGCAACTCGGTGAAGGAATGGCTGAGCGAAATTCTGCGAGTGCTTTTTGAAGCGGCGGCTTTATGCATCAATACACTCCGAACCTTTCAGCTGGTCGTGCTCTCCATACTTGGTCCGCTTGTGTTTGGAATAGCGGTTTTCGATGGATTCCAACATACCCTCACCGTTTGGCTCGCCCGGTACATCAATATTTTCCTCTGGTTACCCGTCGCCAACATCTTTGGTAGTATCATCGGTAAAATCCAAGAGAAAATGTTGACAATCGATATTTCACAAGTCAATGATCATGGAGATACCTTCTTCAGCCGAACGGACATGGCTTATCTGGTTTTTATGATCATCGGCATTGTCGGTTATTTCACGGTTCCTTCGGTTGCCAATTATATTGTCCATGCAGGTGGTGGTGGAGCATTGGGACAAAAAGTAACCAGCATATTCAATAGCTCCTCCAGAAGTGCAGTCAATACCGCCTCGGCCGGTGCAGGGATGGCAGCGGATGCGATGGGGAATGCCGCAAGTAAGATGTCACAGAGCATGGCGAGCAGTGGAAAATCAGAGCCCTATTTCGGTGAAGGGAACAAAAGCTCATCAGGCTATATGGGTGATAAACTAAAAGGTAATTCATAAAAGTTCAAAAAGAGAAAACATGTTCAAGAAAATGAAGAATATCGATACGGCGTTCCGCCATGTACGGGGATTCACGATGCTGATGATCGTGGGCTGTACAGTAATCTGCTGTTTTACCTTATATAAAAGCTTAGGCTTGGTATCCAAGATGCAAGAAAAGGTTTACATTCTGGCCAATGGAAAGGCTTTGGAAGCCTATGCTTCGGAGCGGAAAGATAACATTCAAGTCGAAGCAAAAGATCATGTGAAAACTTTCCATCAATCGTTCTTCACGCTAGATCCCGATGATAAGGTGATCAAAGCCAACATTACCAAATCCCTATACTTAGCCGATGAAAGCGCCAAACGAACCTATGATAACCTGAAAGAAAGTGGATTTTACTCGGGGATTATCTCAGGAAATGTTAATCAGACCATCAGCATCGACAGCATTAGCGTGGATATCAGCGAATACCCTTACCGTTTTCGCTGCTACGCCACACAGCGCATCATCCGTCCCACAACCATTACCAGCCGAAGCCTGACCACGGAGGGAGGCCTAAGAAACGTGTCAAGAAGTGATAATAATCCTCATGGTTTTTTAATCGAACGCTGGAATACGATTGAAAACAGGGATTTAAAAACCGAAAACAGACGATAACCAAAAATAAGCATCATGGGCATTCTATTTAAAAAACGAGAAAAAGCGGCTGAACCAATCGGAATACAGTCGAACCGTTTGGCAAAGCTGAACGCTTCAATCCGAAAGGTACAATCCGCATGGGCGGAGTGGTTGGGAAAACGAACAGCAAACTTCAGCCGTATGCAATGGAAGATCGTATTGGGTCTTTTTATTCTTCTAGCAGGAGGCTTTAATCTACTACTCATCACAGACAGCTTTCGATCAGCTGATCCATGGGAGCTTTCAATCAGCACGATCCTTAAACCCCAATATATGACCCAGACAGGAGAAGTGTTCAGTAACCAGAAATCTGGGGATCTGGAAAAAGAGCTTCTTTGGATCGTGAACCAGAACCGAGTGCTGGATAGCCTAAAAAATAGCGAACTACGAAAATCGAAATTGGACAGTACGGCTTTGGACTTGGATGGACTAGATTCCATTCTTAAACAAACGCTCCCCGAAAAATAAACAGAAAGTTAATCACATTTAAAAACAACAATGATGGAACAGAAAATCAAATCTCCCAAAATGATCAGGCAACGTAAATTCGTTATGGTCTTGCCTGCGCTTGTTCTTCCCTTTATGACCCTGATGTTCTGGGCACTTGGTGGAGGGCAACTTGACGAAGCAAATGCACAAACCCAAGAGCAGACTGGGATTAACCTGAATTTGCCTAATGCGCACCTGAAAGAAGATAAGGATCTGAACAAAATGGACTATTATAACCAGGCGCAACTGGACTCCATGAAGTACAAAGAGCTGGTTAAAAATGACCCAAATTATCAACACCTCACTTATGGCGAGTTCGAGGATCCGATAGATGACGAGACTTCTTGGGAAGAAAGAGGAATGAATACTTCGCTTTATGATGGTTCGTCTTACAATGATCCTAATGAAGAAAAGATTTATCAAAAACTTGCCCAGCTCGATAGGGAACTTAACAGGCCGCAAGAACCTGAATACTTCCCTTATGCAACTCCTAAATATGAAAATCCTCAAAATCCTGTTTCTTTAAATTCATCGGATGTCGATCGTCTGGAGCAAATGATGCAGATGATGGGTGAACCCGAAGGAGAAGATGAGGAAATGCAACAGTTGAGTGGAATGTTAGATAAGATTCTAGACATCCAGCATCCTGAGCGCATACGGGACCAGTTGAGGTCCACTTCTGTACAGCAAAGAGGTCAAGTATTTGCCGTGGGCTCCGTAGCAAATACCCCTCCTGTTTCCATGCTAGCAAGCAATTCAGTCGACGAAGGCTCTTCCAATGGTTTTTACTCGCTAAGCAATCAAATACCCAATGACGAGGAAATACAAAATGCCATAGCTGCCGTTATTCATGAAACGCAGACTCTCGTCAATGGTTCTACGGTCAAACTGCGTTTGGTCAATGATGTGTTCATTAATGGCGTTCTTATCCCCAAAGACCATTTTATTTTCGGTACAGCAGCCCTGAATGGTGAACGCTTGACCATCAAAGTAAACAGTATTCGTCAAGAGCAGTCTCTGTTCCCTGTAGAGCTTTCCGTATATGATATGGACGGATTGAATGGTATTTATATTCCCGGTGCCATCGCACGTGATGTCGCCAAACAATCAGCCGACCAATCCATGCAAAGCATCGGTTTGAGTTCCTTAGATCCTTCTTGGAGCGCACAGGCGGCAAGTGCAGGAGTTGAAGCGGCAAAAACACTCTTCAGCAAAAAAGTGCGACTGATAAAAGTAACTGTAAAAGCAGGATATCAGGTGCTTCTCAAGGATGAAAAGCAAAAAAACACGAACCATTAATATTCACCCTAAAAATATAGAAGATGAAAACGATACTTACGGCAATGATCATGAGCGTAGGCTTATTACTTGCCAATCTTAGTGTAAATGCACAACAAGGCATCGAGGCGGTCACCACCATCAGCCCCAAACCATTGTCCATTGCCTACACCAAAACCACTAACATTATTTTCCCTTATGCCATTAGAAGTGTGGACAGGGGAAGCAACGACATATTGGTTCAAAAAGCTGGTGGTGTTGAGAATATCCTTCAACTCAAAGCGGCAACAAAAGATTTTGAGGAGACCAATCTCACCGTGATTACGGCCGATGGCAACCTTCATTCGTTCCTTCTGCGCTATTCCAACGAGCCATCGCTCTTGAATTTCTCTATTGATAAAACAATCCGTGAACGGGCAATGGTACAGTTTTCACCTGAAAGCAAGAACGAAGCTGAAATTGAAACCTATGCAGCACTCGCAATCAATGCACCTGCTAAAAACAGAAGGATCAAAGACAATAAATTCGGAATCGAATTGATGGTAAATGGTCTGTTTGTCAGGGACGATATGCTATATTTTCGCATCAAAGTAGAGAATAGTTCCAATATCGATTATGATATCGACCAACTCCGTTTTTACATCCGTGACCGAAAAAAGTCCAAGCGTACCGCTACACAGGAAATCGAAATCAATCCGCTGCACATTACCGATGTCATAACAACGATCCAAGGTCAGTCGGAACAATCGGTCGTTTTTGCTTTTCCAAAGTTTACGATTCCAGATAAAAAATACCTTGCCGTCCAAATGATGGAAAAGAACGGGGGAAGACATCTGGAACTGCAGATTAAGAATAAGACGGTTGTGAGATCTGTGGTCTTGCCCAATGCTTACCAACCCTTAGGGTTATTAAATAAATAAAATATGAATTATTCACCAATAAAATCAAAGGCCATGAACCAGAAGAATTTTGAATACCTGCGCGATCAGGTAAAGTACACCGGATTCGGTGAGGGATTAGAGAGCGACCTTAAAAAGGCGATTGAGGAAGGTAAACCTGATTTTAAATTGCAACACCAATCCGAATTTGGAAAGGATCAAGTGGATGCCACACTCAGTTTTAGCAAGTCGAAGCAAAGTGACATGTACTTCTTCAATTCGTATCAGGTCAGTTTGGAGAAACCGGACAAGACAGAAAAAATGAACCAAACCTTTTATATTAATAAAGGAAGCAACATTACGTTGAAGGAAGCCTATAACCTGATGGAAGGGCGTTCAGTAAACAAAGACCTGACCAATAAAGAGGGACAGGTTTATAATGCTTGGGTACAAATGGACTTCAAACAGAGCGATGATAAGGGCAACTTTAAACTTAAGCAATACCATCAGAATTACGGTTATGATCTGGAAGCGGTCTTGTCCAAACACTCCATTAAAGAGCTGGATACCCCAAAGTTCAAATCGAGCTTGATGGATTCGCTAAAAAAAGGCAATCTCCAGTCAGCGACCTTCAAGAACGAGGGTGCAGAACAAAAACAGTACATCGAAGCCAATCCTCAATATAAAACCATCAACATCTATGATAGTGCTATGCAAAGGCTGGACAACCGGCAAGGAAAATCGGAAAAACAAGCCGAAGGAGAGAAACAAACTGCAAAGCAGGAGACTAAAAAAGAACGGCAGGCAACTGCTGAAGATGATGGTCCTGATGTGCCACAGGCAGCGAAAAAAAAGAGAAAAAGACAATCGCAATCTGTGTAAATAAATTTGAAAATTAAAATATCATGAAGAACATGCTTGCTGTAAACCGAGTTGAAAATGAGCTGAACCAATGGCGTAGCAGAGAGGAGCGTTTCAGCAAGCTGTTCTCGTTCAGTTTATCATCAAACAAAGCTTTATTAAAAGAGAAACTGGAATATTATGAAAAAGTTTCCGCCAAATACAAGGGAACCAATGACCTTGACGAACGCTTTGCGTTAAAAGTATTGAGGCAAGAAAGGCTTCAGATGGAAAAACAGCTTTATCCAAATGTTTTAATTCGGATGCTGCGCAGTCTATTTCTGTTACCCCTAAAAGAGCAACTGGCCATTCGAGTGGATCACCAGAATACAGAACAGAATATTCAGTCTTTGCAAATGGAATTACAAAAAGCAGGCTTTTCCGATCTTTCCACCGAACTCGAGAAACAGATCAAGCAGGGACAGCAACAGTTCTCAATCCCGGTATCGTATTATGTCAATGAAAAGGAACATCTAGATCATCAGCTTTTCATCTCAAAAGACCATACGGGACAATATCAATTTGAGGGATTCAAAACTAAACTTTACCATGAAGCAAAAATGGATGATATACGGGAACATTACTTTGGAAAAAATGAGGATACGGTCATGGATACGGCACTGGCTTATCAACTCTTAAAGGGAAGGTCCATTCAGAAAGAAGATAAATGGCTTCAATTGGATCTGAATGATAAAGATGCACAGGGGAATTACCGCATCAAGGAGTTTCACAGTGTCTATGGTTTCGATTTGGAAAAGATATTAGGGCAATTGCCCCTAAAAGAACTTCAGAACAAAGACACAACCTACAAACTATCAGAAGACCTAAAAAAGGGCATCCGTCAGGCTGTTAGTTTCATCAAGGATGGTAAAGAACAACGCTATTATATTGAGGCAAATCCACAGTTCAAGTCCGTGAACATCTACGATCAGCATTCCAGAAAGATAACCTTGGCTACTGCTCTAGGAAATAAAACGACGGAAGCGATAAAGCTCACGCACAAGCTAAATGAAAAAAAAGTTCAGGGACAGATGAAGCGAAATGGGATGAAAATACCTTAAACTAGAGAAGAGATGACGACAGAAACCTTAAAACCCCTATCGGATTTTTTTGATGCCATCAAAAAAGACGGCCGGATCAGCATTACGCATATTGGTATTTATGCGGCATTGCTCCAATATTGGAAAGAAGAGAAATTCTGCACCCCCATGACAGCGTTCAGTCATGATATTATGGCCATTGCCAAGGTTTCTTCCTCTGCTACTTATCATAAATGCATCCGAGAACTGAACGAATTCGGCTACATACGATATGAGCCGTCTTTTAGTAGAAATTCTGGAAGCAACATTTATATCACCAATAACAATTGATCGATGATTTTTAATTTTGATAACCATGGGCGTAGAGATAGTGACGAAGGAGGATCTGGTTGAGTTCAGAACAAAGCTGATCCAGGAAATTGAAAAATTGATTACAAAAGCAGAGCCGAAAGAAGAACAATGGCTGCGAAGCATCCATGTTCGTGAATTATTGAACATTTCACCGGGAACACTCCAAAACCTGCGTATTTCTGGAAAGTTAAAGTATTCAAAAGTAGGAGGCATTCATTTCTATCGTCAATCTGATGTAGAAAGAATGATGGTTGAAGGGGAATAAAGTAAATGGTATGGACAGAGGATTAAAATGGCATAGCGCATATGTAAAACTGATAAAAGATGAGCGGGTGAGCGTATGGCATATCAGCGTTTATCTCGCTTTCGTACATCTTTGGGTCTTGGGCGGGAGCAATAATCCCATACGAATCAGTCGTAAGATTATTATGCAATTGGCCCGTATTAAAGGAATCGCTACATACCATAAATGCATCAAAGAACTCCAGAAATTTGGCTATATTGAATATCATCCCACCTATGATTACTATCGTGGGACAAAAGTATATTTAAGTGGATTGTAATTAATTGTTTTGCTGTAAGCTATTGTTCGTTTAAAAACTGACTGGTCGCCGAGTCTATCCGAATTGCTTCAATTATTATAATGACAAGGAAGGAATATAAGATTAAATCGGTCATGATAATGATTCCCTACAACAATGGCACTATGTAGTTTACTTACTTTAAAATGCTCCAACGTGCGATAAGCAGCCATATTTTTTGGAACGTAAATCGGTTCATGTAAACGCTTCATCGATCACAAACTATTAGCCCCTACACCTCTCTCGAAAGAGCTGGTAAAACAGATTAAAATTTCTAGTAAAAGTAGAAATCAGCAGTTGATAAAAAAGCGTTGTCAATTGACAACGCCTTCCTCATTAACTAAACTAAAACTAAAATCGTTAAACAATACAAAATATCATTTTTTCACTAGTCAATTGTTTTGAAAGGACTTTATTCCTCTGAGAGCCAATCCACTAATATAAGTCAATCCAGATCCATAATGGCCTGTGATGGACACCAAATTAGCCGACGCAATTCATCTTTTTTTAATAAGAAAGCGCTAAGCCAAACCCCCAACCCATATCGCTATCATAATGAGTCGAAAGAGCCGTATTTCTGGTTAATATGTATCTAAAGCCTCCCATATATTCTTTATCGGTATTCACAGAGAATGCTCCTCTTAATCGAGGAGTTAAAGGGATATCTTCCCTTCGCAGCTGCAAACGAACAATTCCATCAGTAAAAACCTCTGCTTGAAAATTTACTAGCATGGGCAAGGTGTATACAAATCCCGCACTGACTTTCGCCCTATTGTTCTTTGTATTCTTTTGTCCAAAGATGTTTTGTTCAATCTCATGGCTTCCAAACTCCCTATGTCGCCAATCAAACCCAACAAAAGGCATAAACCATTGCATATTTCCAATGTATCGTCCAATATGTGTTTCGGTTTCGAATCCATGTTTATTGTTGTAACCTAATCTCCACTCTGTACCAAAGCTCCATCTCGTATTTTGCAACATTACCTGTCCATCATTACCATTGGTAGCGAAGTCATTTTCTGCCATTAGGTGCAATTCATTGCTTTCTCTCTGAAGTTTTTTATACGCATATTCCTTATCCGGTAGCTCTGGATTTTGATAGTCACCAACTTCGAATACCCGGTTCATGCCCGCCATCATATGATATAAAATGTGGCAATGAAAGAACCAGTCTCCTTCGGTGTTCGCCGCAAATTCTATGGTGTCCTTTTCCATTGGCATGATATCAATTACATTCTTCAAAGGCGATTGAACCCCGTGGCTATTTAAGACCCTAAAATCAAATCCGTGAAGGTGCATAGGGTGACGCATCATCGAATTATTGACTATGGTTATCCGAAGTATTTCACCCTTTTTTACCGAAATTTTATCTACCTCAGAAAGCACTTTATTATCCAGACTCCATACGTATCTGTTCATGTTGCCTGTCAAAGTGAAAGTGAGATCTCTTACTGGCTGGTCTTTGGGTAATTCAGTATTGTATGGTGATTTGAGCATGTCATAATTTAAGGTTACGATATCAGCATTTCCCATATCATGACCCGAGTGATCCATTGCTCCATCCTTTTGCATCTCATTATCTGCTTGATTACCGGTAATTTCAGGATACATCACGGCATTCATGTCCATCTTCTGAAGGCTCATGTTCATTCCCATATCTTTCATATCACCGTTCATTTTCATCATATCGTTCATCATCTTCATCCCCTCGAAATATTTGAGCTTAGGCAGTGGTGGATGCACTTGCTTAGTACCTTCTCCAATAAAAATCGAAGTCGATTCTGTGCGATCCTCTGGCGTCACAAGGAGTTCATATGAAATGCCCTTCTGTGGGATGGTTACGACGATATCATACGTTTCCGAGACGCCTATGATCAACCTATCAACTTCAACAGGTTCGACATCATTACCGTCATTTGCAACGACCATAAATTTCCCTCCAGCATAATTCACCCAAAAATATGATGAGGCACCGCCGTTGGCTATTCTTAACCTTACTTTATCACCGGCTTTAAATTGAGAAAGTTGTTGCCCATAAGCTCCATTTATCAAAAACTTATCATAATGTACATCACTAACATCCATAGCAAGCATACGCTTCCATTCATTTGTTACTTTAGTCTTGAAATGTCCTTCTTTTATAGCCTCCAAATAGCTTTGCGTTGTTCCTTTTTTGATAGCGAACCAATCATTAGCATTATGCAGCATCCTATGGACATTATTGGGGTTTAAGTTGGTCCACTCACTTAGGATTAAAGGTATGGCTGGGAGGTCATCGATCCCTTTTCTAAAAGTTGGATCATCTTGGCGCTTTTTCATTATAAACGGGCCATACATACCGATCTGCTCTTGTAGCCCTGAATGGGAATGGTACCAATGGGTCCCGGTCTGAATTATAGGAAAACTATAGGTGTATGTTGAATGAGGTTTGATTGGTTTCTGCGTAAGCCATGGTACACCATCCTCTTCGTTCGGTAACATAACACCATGCCAATGCAAAGAAGTTACTTCATCCATCATATTGTGCACAACGATTTCAGCCGTATCACCCTCAGTGAACGTGAGTGTAGGCATTGGAATTTGCCCATTAACGGCAATGGCTCTTTTCGGTTTTCCCCCATAATTTACGACGGTATCCTTTACATAAAGATCATACCTTACTAGTTTTCCTCCCTTGATATTCTTTTTAGGAAGAACGGGAATGACCTTTTGGTCTTTTACCTCTGGTAAATGCCCTGTTTGAGCATAAACACCTAGGTGTATCAACATAAATGCTGATAGCAACGTGTATATTTTAGTTTTCATTTGAATATGTTTTACAAATCCTTAATAAACCCTTTAACTTAATCTGTGTTTCATTTATTTCGTCTGCATAAATTAGCAGACTCTTTAATAATATCAAGTATTCTGCTCTCGGTAATACCCAAGCTCCTTAATATATCGGCATTTAAACTTTGACAAAGCACAATATTCATGGCCAAAAGTTCCCTTTTCTCATTTTGTGAAAGTGAAACTATGGATGTTACCAGATGTAGTCCCAATTTGTCAATTCTGTCTTTCAGACCATCATTAAGTGGAAAATCCCAAGACATCATCTTTAAATTCGAACAAGTACCATAAGTAATAGCATCTGTAGAAAATCTAGTGTTGTTAACAAACCATCCAAAAAACTTCCTTGACAAATCAGTACTTACCTCTTTCCAATTATCCTCTATATCCCAAAACCTTGATCATATAGATAAGTGCTATATACCACGGATACCTTGTTTATTGAGTGGATTATGCACGATCCGTCCATCACTTTTGGTTATCATTATTTGATATATGGTATTTTCCATTTGAGGTGTATAAGTTTAATATTCTATTTCTTATTGAGTTTTAGTAAGGTTGCATTTAACGCAACGACGATGGTACTGACGCTCATCAAAACTGCCCCCATAGCCGGACTCAACACAAAATTGGGATACAATACTCCAGCTGCCAATGGAATAGCGACTATATTGTAACCGACTGCCCAAATGAGGTTTTGTATCATTTTTCGATAGGTCCGCTTTCCAAAATCTATCATTTTTACAACATCCCTTGGATCACTGTTTACCAGGATAATATCGGCTGTTTCAGCGGCCACGTCCGTTCCGGAGCCAACGGCAATCCCAACATCAGCCTGAGCCAAGGCAGGGGCATCATTTACGCCATCGCCCGTCATGGCAACGATTTCACCCTTCGCTTGATATTCTTTTACCTTTTCTTGTTTGTTATGCGGTAAGACATTTGCCAAAAATCCATCCATTCCTAATTTGTTGGACACCGAGGCTGCAATTTTCTCATTGTCGCCTGTTAAAAGAAATGATTTTATTCCCATTGCTTTAAGTCCATTTATTGCCTCCTGAGATCCTTCTCTTATTTTATCCGCAAGGGTGATAATACCGACTACCTTGCCTTCAATAAATACATAATTTATAGTTTCTGTATCCTGATCGATTTCCGAAGGGACGGCTGGTTTGTCAATTTTGTTCTCCGTGAAATAATTTGGCCCCGCAGCTACAACTGCTTTTCCATCTACCCTTCCTTTTACACCAATTCCCTGCATGTATTGGAAACTATCAGATTTCCACAATTGAAGTCCTTTTTCCTTAAGAAGTTTTATCATCCCCTTTGCAATGTGATGTTCAGAATTTTGCTGTACAGCTGCAGCATATTGGATGATCTCATCTTTGGAATAGCTGTCTAAAGCGATGACCCTTTGCACTTCATGTGAGCCCTCGGTCAATGTTCCGGTTTTATCAAAGATAACAGTTGATAAATTTCGGGTAATCTCAAATGCTGTCCTATTGCGTATCAGCAATCCATTGGTTGCAGATAGGGTAGTCGATATTGCAACCACTAAAGGAATTGCTACTCCCAAAGCGTGGGGGCATGCTGTAACCATCACCGTTACCATCCTTTCCAATGCGAATGCTAAATCTCCACTTGTGTTGTACCAATATCCAAATGTCGCGACACCGACCCCGATAGCGATGAAGGTAAGCCATTTGGCAACTTTATCTGCAAGGTTTTGTGTATTCGATTTTGCTGTTTGTGCATCTTGCACAAGGTTGATCACCTTATTTAGATAGGTGTCTTTTCCTACTCCTGTCGCTCTTATTTTCAGTGCTCCATCCCCGTTTATGGCACCGGCTATAACCTTTGATTTTGTTTCCTTTTTTACCGGAACACTCTCCCCTGTCAGCATACTTTCGTTTACGTAGGAAAGCCCTTCAATGACCTCTCCATCTGCCGGTACTTTCTCTCCGGGTTTTATGATGACAATGTCGTGGTTAGCCATTTCATCAAGCCTTATCTTATAGGCTTCACCGTTTCTTTCTACCGTTACTTCATTTGGTAAAAGTGCTACCAATGTCTGAAGGGCCTTCGACGCTGCCATTTGGGAACGCATTTCCAGCCAGTGACCAAGCAACATAATGACGATCAGCGTTGCCAATTCCCAAAAGAAATCCATTCCTTGAAGGCCAAATACGACTGCCGTGGAATAAAAATAGGCTACAGAAATAGCGATGGCAACTAACGTCATCATCCCAATGGCTTTTGCTCTGATTTCCCCCACCATTCCTTTTAAAAAAGGCATCCCTCCGTACAGGTAAATTAAAGTCCCAAGGGCGAGCAGCACGTATTTGTCTCCGGTAAATTCCAAACTGTACCCAAGCCAGTTTTGGATCATATGTGAAAGGGCGAGGATAGGAACAGTAATAATTAAACTGACCCAAAACCTTTTCAGGAAATCATGTGTATGATGTCCTTCATGTTTATCATGTTGGTGTGCGGAATGCTGCTGCTCCCCGTGTTCATGGTGTTTGTGGTCGTGGCTACGAGCTTTTCCAAACGGAACTAAAGCCATCCCGCATAATGGGCATTTCCCCGGCTCATCTTTGAGTACCTGGGGGTGCATTGGACAAACGTATTTTTTCATAACAAAAGATTTAAGATTTTTTAAATTTATTAGCTATAGTGAAGAATAATGTATTTTTAACAAGGTAACCTTTTAGTGTGGTTTAAAAGTCTATTCTATTTCTTCAATACTGTAGAGTTCTGGGATTTCAGCATCCCATCCATGTGTTTCCTTTATCCCTTTTTGAAGGGCTTCCGCACTTTCTTTTTCGCCGTGTACAATAAAGATTCGCTCGGGTTTATTGTTTAATTTGCTCATCCAATCCATAAGTTCTGCATGGTCTGCATGTGCCGAGAGTCCTTTAATTTCAGCTACCTCCATATTAAAAGGCACCCATTTTCCGTATACTTTTAATTCCTTATCCCCTTCCAATAATTTTCTTCCACGGGTACCTTCAGCCTGATAACCTATAAACAGCAAGGTATTCTTGGGGTTCTGCGCTTGTGTTTCGAGATAGTTGAGCATTCTTCCACCTGTAAGCATTCCGCTACCTGCAATTACTATTTTAGGTTTATTGTCAGTTCGTAATTCCATAGTTTCACGATAACTGCTTATCACTGTAAAATACGAACACATTTCATCACATTCATTGTCTTTTAATCGATGCCAATCCCTTGTGCGGTGGAACAGCTCCAATACATTGGCTCCCATTGGGCTGTCCATTATCATTTGTACTTTTGGTATTTTGTTCTCCTTGAGCAATCTCCAAAAAACAAGCATCATCAGTTGGGCACGTTCAACCGAAAAACTTGGGATAAATAAGCTGCCGCCTCTATTGATGGTGTCGTTGACTAATTTTTCAATCTGTGGAATGGCTTCCACTTCATCAGGATGAAACCTTCCTCCATAGGTCGATTCTATGAAAAGAACATCGGCCTTTTTCGGTTTCAAGGGTGGGTACAATAGTAAATCATTTGTTCTTCCAATATCGCCCGAAAAAACAAAGCGTTTTCCGTGTACATCCAGCTCTATGAAAGTAGCACCCAAAATATGTCCATTATACTTAAATCGGGCTCTGATACCATCAAACAATGGAATCCATTGTGATTGTGGAACACCCTTAAAATGTGAAATGGTTTTTTCTACATCCTTTAAATCGTAAAGTGGTACGGCGGGACTGTGTTTGGAATAACCTTCCTTATTGGCACGCGCGGCCTCCTGTTCCTGTATTTTTGCACTGTCGTTCAGTATGATTTTGGCAATATCCAATGTTGGATTGGTGCCATAGATAGGCCCATTATACCCTTGTTTTACCAATCGAGGGAGATAACCTGTATGGTCTAAATGGCCGTGGGTAAGCAGTACCACATCTATTTTTGAAACTTCTACAGGCAGATACTCCCAGTTTTTAAGGCGCAATTCTTTCAACCCTTGAAAAAGACCGCAGTCTATTAGAATTTTACGATCTCCCGTGTCCACTAAATATTTTGAGCCGGTTACGGTACTTGCCGCACCCAAAAAATGGATATTTATTTTATTGTTTTTCATTTGTCCGGTATTTTATAGTGTCCACCACCAGAAAGGTGTGTAAGCGATTCTCCAATTTTCATCTTTTTTGTATTTAAATTAATAATTGTTTATTTGTGACTTCATATATGAGTGGCGCATAATTCTTCTGAATCTTCGAGAATATTTTTATGTCTTGCTTTCGGTATCCCTATTTTCTCTAATAAACCTGGGTTTCCGTAAACTTCTTTGCAAAGCACAATACCTTCATCCAATAACTTTGTTTTTTCAGCTTTTGTGAGTGTTGTTAAAGCGGTTAACGGATGTAGCCCGGATTTATCTATTCTATCCTTTAAACCATTTCCTCTTGGGTAATCCCAACCTGTCAATAATAATCCAACACAATTTCCATATTGTATGGCATCACTTGTAAATCGGGTATTGGTGTACAAACCTCCTTTATGAAATTTAGCCTCGTGGCCTTTTAATTGTAGCCATTGTTTTTCTACATCCAAAAATCTTGAATGGATATATAAGGGAATCTTCACATTGCAAAAACGTCCCTGGTCACTGTGGTATTTACATTCTATCATATAATGATCATTATCCTTTTGTGCTACCACATCCACTTCGTGTTGTACACAATTACCTTTTACAATCACACCAACTTTTGCATCAAACCCTTCGTGGGCCAACAATTTACCTACCAATTTTTCAAACGGAAAGCCGGATGGCCCCAATTCCATCAAGGCTTTTTTGAGCTTGTACTTTGAAGCACTAACCCTTGATTTATCCTTCAGCATCTTGAACGCCATTTGATAAATTTTTTTGGTGGAAATACCATCATATAATTGGTTTTCCACTTGCGCTACTATATGTTGAATCAATTCTTCACTTGCTTGGGAACGCCTTAAGGAATTAATAAGCTTGTCTACATTAAAAGCTACCACGTCGCCAGAATACTTCACTATGTTGATTGGGTGTTTCATTTTTTTATATGTATTGTCATTACTGGTAATGCTGAATGAATTGGTTATGACCTCGGCAATGATTTTTTAAAATAAGCTTAGAAATCCTAAAGGACTGATGTTTTAACCAAATACTTCACGCTATTGTAATTTTACCGTTCAAATAAACACTTTGGACCGCATTGATTAATTCTATCCCTTCAGCGAATGGTTTTTGAAATGCCTTTCTTCCCATAATCAATCCAGTTCCTCCTGCTCGTTTATTGACTACGGCCGTTATAACTGCTTCAACGAAATCAGACTCACCTTTGGATCCGCCTCCTGAATTGATCAATCCTATTTTGCCCATATAGCAATTGGCCGCCTGCAATCTGCATAAGTCAATAGGATGGTCTGTGGTAAGCGCTTTATACATAGCATCGTCATACTTTCCAAATCCTATTTCTCTAAATCCAAAATTGTTGGTCGGAAGTTTTTGTTTGATTATATCAGCCTGAATGGTCACACCCAAATGATTGGCTTGTCCCGTTAAATCTGCAGACGTGTGATAATCTTCAGTTTCGGTTTTAAAAGCATCATTACGGGTATAGCACCATAAAATGGTTGCCATTCCCAAACTATGTGCTTCTTCGAAGGCTTCGGCTATTTCTTTAAGCTGTCTGTTACTTTCTTTTGAACCAAAATAAATGGTAGCACCCACAGCAACAGCTCCCATATCCCAAGCCGATTTAACCTTTCCAAATAGTGTTTGGTCATAGGAATTTGGATAGGTAAGCAGTTCATTGTGATTAATTTTTACAATAAATGGGATTTTGTGGGCATATTTTCGGGCGTTCAATCCCAGTACGCCAAACGTAGATGCCACAGCATTGCAACCAGCTTCAATGGCTAGTTTTATTATATTCTCGGGGTCAAAATAGTCACGGTTTTTATAGAACGAAAAAGCGGCACTATGCTCAATACCTTGATCGATAGGCAGGATGCTTAAGTAGCCTGTGCTTCCCAGATTCCCGTGTTTGTACAACTGGGAAAGACTTCGCAGTACTTGTGGATTTCTATTGCTATTTCCAAATACCTGGTCAAGACCATCCTTACCGGGGGTTTGTAATTCATCCTTCGTTATTTTTTCACAAACGTGATCCAAATAGAAGGATGCCTTTTTCCCTAATAGCTCTGCAATATTTTCGCTTATTTTCATTTTTTTAACTTTACTTAATTCATAAACTTCTATTTGTTTTGGAAAAGGACGTTGCCGTATCGGTTTCAATTCCGGAAAGTGCATAACTAGACCAACCCGTTGCTCTCAAAATCCTTTTGCTCAAGAACTTAACTGCTTCTTGTTTTTATGTGCCATTCCAAGTTGATTTTATTTATAGCTAACAGTAAAATAACCACCGTTCGCTTGTTTAAATTCCTGCTTCTGCAATAAACCCGAAAGCGTTAAATATTCCGTTACGTCATAATTAATTGTTCTTACCTGTATGCCCATTAGATAAGCTTTAATGGAAATTTTTTCTGTAATCTTCAGGTTGTTATTTTCTTTAATGAGCACACGATTGGTGACATCTACATTGTTTTTTGACCCAAGGAAATTGAGAATGCCTGTTTCCACATACATCGTCAAACTCATACTGCGTATCATTTCATCAGCCGCTAAAGCATAAAGTTTTTTAAAATCCCCGGATTTCACGGACACCCTGACCTTCCTCTTTTTGGGATTGATTGCAAAGACCGATAAAAGCACGTCAGCGTCTTCGGGACGGCACTCATAATTGGTCGTGTAGGTTGACTCTAACTTCTGTGCTTCGTCATAAAGTTCAGTTTTGATGTTTATAAAGAAAGTCCCGCCCCTTCGGGCCATTTTTCCGGCAGTAAATATTTGCTTCCCTGTAAGTTTTCCCTTTTTGTCAAAACTTTCTCTTGTTATCTTTTTGCCTTCTATTTGCTCAATCAACATTGCATTGTCCTGAGCTTTCAATGTCGCAAAAGGAAATAGGAACAGAGTGAAAAATAATATGCTATAAATTGATTTATTCATATCTCGTTTTTTTTCTTTAAGCCAGATTGATAGGCTTAGTTAACTTTTCTTTCCTGATAAGGCTTGTTGCACCAAAATCAATTCACTTATATTTTCTTTATCTACCATGCCAACCAGTACGCCTTTATCCTGTACTGGATAAACCTTATAACCCTTTGTTGTCATGTTTGAGAAAACGTCCTGCAGGCTCATCTCCGGTGAAAGTATTGTGAAGTCCGTCCGCATGCTGTTCCTTACAGGAGACGATTTTCCGAAAGCAGACAACCCCTGTATCAGTTCTTTCCGCGAAAGCACGCCCTGAACTTTGCCATCTGTAGCGACAAGAAAATCCTGCTCCTTCCCGTCGAGCAGTATCTGAACTGCTTTTTCAAGGCTGTCGTTTGGAAGCAGGGTAGTAAACCGTGTCATCAACACTTTTCGAACATCATAGCCTTCCAGTATGCTGTGTGTAGCTTCATAAGTAGCTTCGCTACTGGCTCCTAGGTATATAAACAATCCGATAAAAACAAGCCAGAAATTAAAGAAAAAGCCCAGGAAAACTAACAAAATTGCTAGAAATTGACCTACTTCGGCAGCAATTCGTGTGGCCTTGGATCTATCCATTTTGAAAGCAAGAAGCGCTCGCAATACCCTGCCACCGTCCATTGGAAAAGCCGGTATAAGGTTAAATACTGCCAAAATGATATTTGCTACAAAGAGATTGAAAACAAAAGACTCGGTTTGCATGTGATCCACGTTTTTTAGCACAGTCCAATCAGGCATCGTAGCAGAAAGCTGCATATATATCCACAGAGCAGCAGCAATAACGATATTAACGGCGGGACCTGCAAATGCCACCATCAATTCCTGTTTTGGTTTTCTCGGCATGCTTTCAAGAGTAGCGACACCACCAATAGGGTAAACCGTAACATCTTTAGTCTGAATATTGTACCGCTTAGCTGTAAGAGCGTGTCCAAATTCATGAAATATCACACAAACAAACAAAGCAAGGATAAAAACTACTCCCCATATTGCTTCCGAAAAGCCATGACCCATTTGTGTGTGCATCAGGAATACCCAAGCCAGAAGTATCACAAACGTCCAATGAATAAACACCTTTATGCCTAAAATATTTCCGAGATACAAAGCCCATTTCTTTTTCATACTATTCCGTTTTAATTATATGATTGCTTATTTCTTTTGTTTTCCGACTAATAAAAACTTTGCTTTATGCCAAGGCTCGCGTTCGTCTTTATAATTGACTTTTCAGCATTAGGTTCTATTCCAGTCAATGCACGGATAGCATCTATGGTTTCGGGGATTACGATGGCCTGATTGTCCACTATGTAAGCATAAAACAATTCATCGCCCTGTACTTTCAGCATATCTTTCCATACAGCTACTTCATACATATCGCCATACGGACGACCCATTTCAAGCATCAGTTCTTTCACCGTATTGTTGGCTGGCAGCCCATCGCTGTAATTAATCATAGCTATTCTGGTGGAATTGGCGAATGCCTGCAATACTTCATCTTTTGCCGCCTGCCGGGAAAGCTGCACATTCCAGTAATGAAGGTGGCTTAGGGTTTGCGGCACTTTAATAGCGGTAGTAATTACATCCAAAGAAGGATCAATCGTTTGTGCATCCGGCCCCTGGTGGCTGGGTATATCTTTTTCAGGAACGAGGGTATTCATTATACCATTTAAATGACTTTCCCATGGGTCGGTTGCTCTTCGAAGCAATGTGCCTCTTGCTTTCTTTAGCAGTCCGGCATTTTTTAATGCCGTAAGCGTACGCACAATAGAAGTTGTATTGCAAGATACAACGCGAGTGCTTTCACGTCCGATGGCAGTTTCATAATTGTTTTCCGCGCTAAAAGAGTGCCCCGTGGTTTCATGTTTTTCTCCTCCGTGTACAATAAATTTTATACCCATTAGCCTATATTTTGGAAGGTTTTGGGACGCTATCTTTTTTGGTGTACAATCAATTACAATATCGGCTGCCTGCAACATATCATCCAAACTGCCTACTACCGGAATCCCGACTTCCTTCATTTGATTACTGACTGCTTGGTCAAAACCGTAAACAAGGTAACTTTTACTTACTGCCATTTTGATGCGCCAATCTGTAACAACATCACACACACCGATTAATTCCATGTCATCCTGAAGGCTGACAGCATCTGCTACCCGTTTGCCTATTACGCCATACCCATTGATGGCTACTTTGATCTTTTTCATAACTACAATTTGGTTTTTGAACTGATATTATAAATAGCTGCAATACACGAACCCACCAGCCAACCGATAATAAAAATTTCAACAATACCCATACATACTTCCCAAAAAGAAACATCCGTCCGGATAATTGACGTTGTGTCTATACCATGAAGAATACCGTTGAAAAATGAAACTGTGCCACTATGACCCACGGTGGCCATTACCAAAATACAACCAACATAAAGCAGTGTTGCAGTAAGCCCTGTTGCAAGGCCGAACCTTTTAACATTAATGGTGTCCATGTTTTTTTTCTGATTTAGTAGTTTCTGAATTTTGTTGCTTGTGATCGTGACTGCCATGAAGCATCGGCATTAATAAATGGCAGGCAAACATGAATACAATGAAAATAAACATTGAAACTTGTGAGCTCAGCCCTAATGCGGGAGCTAAAAAAATCAATAATAGTGGAAGGATACATCCAATAATCATCCATAGGTGTTTCATGATTTTTAGTTTAGAGTTAGAATTTCTCTTTTCTGTTTATTAATATAAAGATATTGAATCATTTACAGTGAGCTATTACATTTTTTCTTGCTTTTGTTATAACTTTTACTGATTTACTTTCTTTAAAATGTTTTTTTCTGAAGTTCTACTTAATCATATCTGGTCCATTATTTGTTTTACCTCTTTTGCCAATACATTACTCAAATCAATAGCATTTGAAGGGTGTGGAATGGTGTTACAGGTTACTATGTTGTTCACTCCGGTATCCATTAATTCCTGATAGGCATTACCCGAAAAAACAGCGTGTATGCCTATACATATCGGTGGTTTCATTCCAGCAATTTTCAAATGTTCCACAGTTTCAATCATTGTGCGTGCAGTTGAGATTATGTCATCCACTAAAACAGGGGTATGATCTTTGTATCTACCCACCTCGGGGACAGAAACCTCCACTTCACGGTCTCCATGACGCACCTTTTGCAGTACCGTAAATGGTGCTCCCGCATTCTTCGCAACTTCTGAAACCCATTGCTCGCTTTCAGAATCTGGACCTATAAGGACAGGGTTTTCGATGTTTTCAATTATCCATTCTGAAATAGCATCTGCTGCACGGACGACTTTATTTGGAATGTCATAAACTTCTTCCAAAGAACTTATTCGATGCAAGTGGGGATCAACTGTGATAATGCTATCGGCAAAACCAGAAACTAATTTTCCAAAAAAACCAGAGGTTACTCCTTCACCCTCATTAAAAACTTTGTCCTGTCGCATATATGCGAGGTATGGAACTACCAAACAGGTACATTTCGCACCTAGCGACTTTGCCGTATGGCTTAAAAAGTAAAGTGGCAACAATTTTTCATCAGGTTCATGTAAAGTACAGATTAGTACCACACGTTTGTCTTTAACATCAGATAAGATACGGGTATAGGTTTCTCCGTCTGGAAATTTGCGAAACGTCACATTGCCAATTTCCGCATTCATTTTTTTTGCCAAAAGCGCTGTGAGTTCTTCATTTCCCGGAAGACTAAATAATATCGTGTTCATAGTATGTTCTTTAAATTAAGGTTATAATATTGTCGTGATGGTTTTTATATTCCAAAGCATAATTAAGCTCGCCTTTGGATTCTGCATAAATAGTATATAGTAGCTGGCCCTTTTCAATATTTTCTCCCAGACGGACATTTAAATGAATCCCTGCGGATTTAGATTGAGGTGCACCCGAAAGTTTGGCGAGTTTTGCAATTTTTCTGTTATCAATTACTTGCAGAACTCCCGGCTTTTCGGCTCTAACTTCATTTTTATAGTGTGCTAAAACAGGTTGTGAGAAGCGACCTTGGGCTTTGCAGATGGAAATAAATTTTTTATAAGCTTTACCCGATTCTAACACTTGCTTCGCTGTTTGGTATCCGGTTCCCGAATCGACTTTTCCCGAAAGCTCCAATAGTTCTCCAGCTAAAAGCAATGATCTTTCTGTCAAGTCTTTAGGGGCATCGGCTTCATTTTTCAGCACTTTCAAGATATCAATGGCTTCAAGCGCTGGGCCAATTCCCCTCCCCACAGGTTGGGAACCGTCTGTAATTATTACTTTTACATTCAATCCCACTTCTTTGCCTATTGCTTCCATATGATCCTGTAATTCCTGCGCCATTTTTGTACTTCTCATTTTTGCAGTTTCACCTACAGGAATATCTATAACAACGTGCGTGGAACCCGCCGCTGCTTTTTTTGAGAGTACCGAAGCAATTAGCTGTCCCTCGCTATCTATATCGAGGGCTTTTTCGATTTTTATCAGCAGATCATCTGCCGGGCTTAACTGGGCTGTTCCACCCCAAACGATACACCCCCCTTCCTTATGAACCACTTCTTTTATTTTTTCAGGGGAAAGCGTTACATTGGTAAATACTTCCATGGTATCTGCAGTACCGGCAGGCGAGGTAATGGCACGGGAAGACGTTTTGGGCATTGTAAGGCCAAAGGCAGTAACAATGGCAACTACCAACGGTGTTGTTCTATTGCCTGGTAACCCTCCGATGCAATGCTTATCAACAACAATCTCCTTGTTCCAGTGCAATTGCATACCAGAAGCAATCATGGCTTTTGTAAGATAGGTGATTTCATCAAGATCCATTCTATTTCCGGCACAGGCGGTGATAAATGCTGTGAGGTCGATATTGGAATAATTGCCCTGAACTATATCCGTAATGATTTCATTGTACGCCAAGTAATCCAGTTTCTGATTGTAGATTTTTGCCCGTACGTGGCTTAAAGATTTAATAGGTTCCAAATGTGAAACATACAAAGTTTCATTTGGGGAAACATTCAGTTTTTTTGCTGCGGCGTCCGATAACCCAATTTCATCAGTCAATAGAAGATTGGATGAAATTACATTAAGACTTGCTACGATTGAGTCCGTTGCAGTGGATATTCTAATTCGGGTAAGTGCCTCAAAGCCTTCTGAAGCACAAACGTGGCAGTTTTCATGCATATATACTACATTCTCGTTTTGAGTGTAGATTCCGAGATGTTTGTATTTTAAAATATTCGATTGGTTTTCCACTTTTCTTGTTATTAAAATTTATGTTTTGAACCTATTTCCGAAGGAACCGTCTGTACTATTAACACTCTAAACTTATTCATTATCCATCAACGAGTTAAAATATTCAACAAACAACTTCTTATCTTCCATGCTCAAACGAGCACCCCCATGCATCCATAAATAAGAGTTCAGTGGCATTTTCCCTTGTTCAACTTGCTTAGTAATTTGTGTGAATTTTGAATTAAGCTTCCGAGGCCCGTAAGAGGGCAATTCATCAAAATTCAACTTTTCCTTTCCTTCTTTTACATGTTTATCCATTAGCCATGCCATGGGTTGTATCTCACTGTACCAAGGGTAATTGGTGTTATTACTATGGCAGTCATAGCAAGAAACAGCCAAAATAGCATTGACCTGTTCACTAACTTGAAAGGTATCGACAAAAGTCTTTCCTGCCGGAGTGAGCGATATATTCTTTTGAGGTCTTACTAACTGAATTAATAGTAAAACAGCTAGTAAAACCAAAAAGATTAGTTTTGATTTAGAAATTGCATTTTTTTTTCTCATGCCTTCCATAACGAACTAATTTAGATTATTAATGTTTAGCGATCATACAAACAACAGCTTGGCAAATCATCATAAACTGTTTTAAGTGCTTTGTCAAATTCTGTATCATGACCAACCTTAGCAATCGCTTTGCTTATTTTGCTCTTTGAGGTTGCTTTTGAATCAAAATCCAAATGGATGACCTTGGCCTCCACATCCCATTTTGCTGAAATAACGCCTTTTACTCCTTTGGCTGCTTTCTCGATCCGACTTTGGCACATCTCACAATTTCCAGAAACTTTGAACATATCGTGTACCTTATCGGCGATATCGAATTCATGTTCCGCTGGAGCATCATTGTTCATCATGCTAATTTTTCCTTCCAACTGTGCGCTGGCATCGACAACAAATGTTCCTTGAGTGACGATTTCTTCTCCATTCTCCAATCCCGACATCACTACATATTGATCACCTAAAGAAGGTCCTAAAATTATCTCTCTCAATCGGAAAGCTACAGTATTGGTGTTCGGCAACTTTACATAAACTATCGAACGTTTTCCAGTCCACATTACCGCTGATTTTGGAATGACCATTTCTTTGCCGTATCCTTTTAAAGGAGCAGTAATTTGTGCAGTCGCATACATTTCCGGTTTAAGATTACGTTCACTATTATTAGCTTCAACCCTAATCTTTGCTGTTCTTGAACTAGCATCAATAATCGGATTGATAAAAGCTATCCGACCCTTGAACACTTTTCCCGGTAAACTTTGCAAGGTATATTCCAGTTGATCTCCAACTTTCAAAAATGGCAAATCGGTTTCGTAAGCATCAAAAATTGCCCATAATTTTGAAAGATTCGAAATGGTGTACAACACACTTCCTTGTGTGATATAATCACCTTGGTTCACATCTTTTGACATGACAATTCCACTGGTATTGGCATGGATATTTACATATGGAGAAACAGTGTTGGAGTTAAGAATGCTATTTATTTGCTGTTCTGATACTTTCCATAAGCGCAGTTTATCTTTTGCGGCATCAAGCAATAGTGGTTGCGAATCTTGTAATTTAGCTGCTTCCAATAACTCTTGTTGCGCTGTCAATAAATCTGGAGAGTAAATTTTGGCGATCAACTGACCTTCCTTAACGGACTCTCCTGTAAAATTCACATACAGACTTTCAATACGACCATTAACATGAGAAGTTTGGGATTGCTGCAAACGCTCATCTACCTGAATAGTTCCGTACAATTGTACCGTCTTAACAGCGTCTTGGTGACCAACAATGGAAGTTTGGATATTCGCCAAGGCGATGGCTTCTTTTGACATTTGAATCGCATCATCATCAACGACATCATCACCTCCTCCAGATGATTTCAATGGAATTAAATCCATCGCACACAGCGGACATTTACCAGGTTTATCCATTTTAATTTGTGGGTGCATCGAGCAGGTCCAAACAGTTCCTGCTTCCTCCGTTTTGGCAGATTCGTTTTCGAGATCATGATTATGAGAGCCACCTCCACCAAATATCACCCAACCCAACAGTAATCCGGCCAACAAGATTGTTCCGTATTTTACTGTATTGTTTTTAAATATATTTTTTATTTTATTCATTACTAAGAATTTTGAATAGTTTCGTTATCTGTTTTCTGATAATAATTTCTTTATTGACACGGCCATCGTGTTATAATTGGCAAGAGCTTCTGCTTTTCTAAGCTGGTAGTCCAACAATTGACGTTGCACCTGAATGACATTGGTCAGATCACTTTTGCCGGTTACGAATTCTTTTACAACCAAATTGTAGGTCGTTTGGGCAAGTGTTGTCTGCTTTTCAAACAATTTCACAACTCGCTCGGCATCATCCAATTGGCTTTTGAAACCATAATATTCACTTTTCAACGTATTGAATGTGTTTTTGAAGTTCTCCTCAGTTGATTTCCGCCACAGTACGCCTTCCTTTTGTTGGGCGTCATACTTTTTACGAAAGAGCGGTAGGCTCACTGAAACCATGGGCATAATCATATCTTTTCCATTCATACCTTCCATGGCAAGCATCATATTGTTGGTTTTTCCAACAACCATATATTCGGCACCGATACCAATCATGGGATAGCTCATTTTTCTATCCATTTCAGCCTTTGCTTTGTAAGCCAACCCTTCTTCGGTAATCATTCCGAGCATTGGATTTTTTGCCTCAATAGTGGACAATATCTCTTCTTCGCTATACATAAGACTAACTTTGTGTATATCCTGTCCCAGCATTATCTCCTCTGTAGCTTCTCTGTTTAACAATGCATTGAATTTTGCTTTTTCGGCTTTAATTTGAGAATGAATACTTTCGATGTTATTTTCTAGTTCAACAACTTCCAATTGTATTCGAAGTACGTCAGACATACCGCCCGAAGAGGAAGACGCAGATGATGAATATTTTCGGGTTGCCAATTGTTCCAATTGCTCCAAGAGTGCTTTGTTTTCTTGGTTATTCCTCAATTGTTCATTCAATTTTTGCATTGAGTACCATTGTGTACTAACTTGGAAAACCAAATTATCCACCGCTTCTAGATATTGCTGATTTTGTACATTCGCCATGTGAGTCGCTTCTGTTCGAGCTGCTTTTCTAGTGCCAAACCAAGGGAACGTCTGCATCAAGCTAACATTTCCAATAGAACGACCGCCAACAATATCCATTGGCGTGGTGTATGCTTCCATGGATAATTCTGGATCCTGAAATGCCCCAGCTTGTGGAATCTTCTCAAGGAAAGCCCCATGTGCGTATTTTTGGGATTTTATGCCGGGATTATTTTCTATTCCAACCTTTATATAATAAGACAGGGAATCTTTCAAATGCTCTTCAGCAGAGGCATTTGAAAAGAATCCTAGACCTATCATTAAGGCTATGACCATATATTGATTTATCTTATTTTTCTTCATCAGTTATTTGATTTTTTCTATTTAACCTATCTTCCTTTTTAATGGCAGACTCTCTCCACCAGCATTGAAATACCGGAACAACAAACATGGTCATGGACTGGATTAACATTCCTCCAAATGTCGGAATTGCCATTGGAACCATAATTTCCGCTCCTTTTCCGGTGGAAGTTAAAACGGGTAAAAGCGCTATCAAAGCAGTGGCGGTCGTCATTGCTGCCGGCCTTACACGCTTTAATCCTGCATAGATAACAGCTTCTCGTATTTCCTCTTTTGTCTTTGGATTACGTGCCTCAAAAGTATCGTGAATGTAAGTTCCCATCAATACACCATCACTGGTAGCCAATCCAAATAGGGCAATAAAACCTACCCACACAGCTATACTGAGGTTTATAGTATGCATCTGGAACAAGTCCCTCATATTCGTCCCTCCGACAGAGAAGTCCATAAACCAGGGTTGCCCGTATAGCCATAATAAAATAAACCCTCCTGCAAGTGCTACAAAAACACCTGAGAAATGAATTAGCGAAGCTGTTACTGTTCGGAACTGGAAGTAGAGAATCATCAAAATCGCTAATAAACTCAAGGGTATAATGAGCAGTAAGCGCTGAGCTGCGCGTTCTTGCTGCTCATAATTCCCTGCAAATTTATACGTTACACCCGTTGGCAAAGTCAATTCTCCTGAGGCTATTTTTTCCTGCAATAATTTATCAGCTTCATGCACTACTTCTACTTCCGCTTTACCACTTATTTTATCAAAAATAACGTATCCTAACAAAAATGTGTTTTCACTTTGGATCATTTGAGCCCCTTTTGCGTATTCAATATCCACGACATCACCTAGTGGGATTTGGACACCAACGGCTGTTGGTATGATTATTTTTCGTAGGACATCAGGGTCATTTCTTAATTCACGTGGATAGCGCAAACGAACCGGAAAGCGCTCCCTACCTTCAACTGTATTGGTCAATGTCATACCACCAACTGCGGAGCTTATTACTTCTTGAAGCTCCGCTACGGTTATTCCGTATCTCGCCATTTTTTCACGGTTCAGATCGATTTCAATATATGGTGCGCCCACTGCACGGTCATAAAAAACCGTAGAAGGCATAATCGATGGAATATCCTTTAAAGCAGTTTCTAATGCTTTTCCACCAATTTCAATCGATTCAAGATCGGGACCAGAAACCTTTAATCCCATTGGAGCTCTCATCCCTGTTGAAAGCATAACAAGCCTTGCTTCAATGGGTTGCAATTTAGGTGCGGATGTTAAGCCCGGCAAATGGGAAACATTGACAATCTCCTGCCAAATATCGTCAGCCTTTTTGATCTCGGGACGCCATTGACGAAAGAATTTTCCACCTTTATCTGCTATAAGACTATCTCGCGGAATTTGTCTAAACCCCTGATCAAGATGATAGGTACCTCCGTTAATCAATTCAAAATGACCTTTTTTATTTATTTTAAAACGCTCCCGGTGACCATCTTCGTCTAATATATATTCCGGTATGTAATTGATTGTGTTTTCAAACATTTGAGTAGGTGCAGGGTCAAGCGCAGAGTTTACGCGCCCCCATTTGCCCACAGTAAGCTCAACCTCGGGAATATTTTGAATGCGTTTATCCAAGGTTTTGATAAGCTCTAGGTTTTGTTCAACACCTGTATGAGGCATACTGGTAGGCATCAACAAGAAAGAGCCTTCGTTTAGACTAGGCATAAATTCTTCGCCTATGCCTGGGAAGGTTTCGGTAGATTTTTGCCAGAAAGCTGTTTGTCTAAAAGAACTCCATCCTGTTTTTTCTATACCATTTGCTACAAAGCCAAAACTTTTTTCAACACCCATCCATGCCAACAATCCGAATAATAAGGTGACAATAGGTACCATCATAAATTTCCAGCGATTGGAAAGCGACCAACGCAATATCTGTTCGTAATAAATAACCAATATCCATAACATTGCCAAGATTGAACCAATCGCCAAAATCACAAACACGAAGTTAAGAGTCGTGCTCGCCTGTGTACCGAGTGGTAACCATTTCATCGTTAGGTAATGTGTTGTCACAAACAGCGTAATCGCTACATTGATATAATTGGCAATTTTTTCTCCCTTCCAATTGGGTACAAACAGATTGTTTAAACCGATAAGCGTCAAAGCAAAAGCTGTGAAAAAACCTGAATATATCCAAAGACCAATACCCGCTACCACTAAGAGATAATTGGCAAACTTGCGCATTTTCTTTCCATTTATTCTAATTGAATAAACATAATATGCAAGTGTTGGTAATATGATAATCCCCAAAATAAAAGCTGAAGCTAATGCAAAAGTTTTAGTATAAGCCAAAGGCTTAAACAGCTTACCTTCTTGCGCTTCCATCATGAAGACAGGTAGAAAGCTGATAATTGTGGTAAGCATCGCTGTTGACAAGGCTCCCGACACTTCAGATACGGCTTTGGAAATTAAGTTGACAAAAGCTTTTCCACGACTTTCAACACCTTTGGCTCGCTCTTCATCCATATGCCGCAGAATACTTTCAATAATGACGATCCCGACATCAACCATTATTCCAATAGCGATCGCAATACCTGAAAGGGCGACGATATTCGCTTCTACGCCCATTTGCTTCATGATGATGAACGTCGCCAGCACCCCAATAGGCAAAATACTTGATATCAATATCGACGCACGTAGATTAACGACCAGCACAATGACCACAATAATACAAATCAAGATTTCGAGGGCTAAGGCACTCTCCAAAGTTCCAATAGTTTCTTGGATTAAACCCGAACGATCATAAAACGGAACGACTGTTACTTTAGAAATTGTCCCGTCTGCCAAAGTCTTTTGAGGAAGACCTGCTTCCATTTCTTTAATTTTTGCCTTGACATTATTGATAACTTCCATTGGATTTGCACCATATCGTGCAACCACTACACCACCAACAGCCTCAACCCCTTCCTTATCCAAGCCTCCTCGTCGTGTGGCAGGTCCTAAATTTACAACTCCAACATCTTTTATTTTAACAGGTACGGTGTTTCGTACGGTTACTACCGCATCTTCCAGATCTTTGACGCTCTTTATATAACCCAATCCACGCACCAGATATTCCGCTTTGTTTATTTCGATTGTTTCAGCACCGATATCAAGATTGCTATTTTGAATAGCGGACATGATATCCATTATAGACACTTTATAGGCACGCATAGCGTCGGGATTGACATCTACCTGATATTCCTTCACAAATCCTCCAATGGAGGCCACTTCGGAAACCCCTTCTGATGCTGCTAAGTTATACTTGGCATAGAAATCCTGAACTGTGCGCAGTTCATCTGGATCCCAGCCACCAGTTGGCTCACCTGTTTCAGGATTACGTCCTTCTAAAGTGTACCAATACACCTGACCCAATGCCGTAGCATCTGGCCCTAACGAAGGAATTACTCCAGTTGGAAGGGTACCAGCAGGCAATGAATTCAGCTTTTCTAAAATTCGGGAACGGCCCCAATAAAATTCAACATCTTCATCAAAGATTATGTAGAGGAAGGACATCCCAAACATGGAACTGCTCCGAATCGTTTTTACCCCGGGAATTCCCAAAAGGGACGTCGTGAGTGGATAAGTAATCTGTTCCTGGATATCTTTGGGAGATCTTCCCATCCATTCTGTTGCTACTATTTGCTGATTTTCACCTATATCCGGAATAGCATCTACAGGAACTGGGTCACTTGGTAAAAGGTTCTGATGCCAATTAAACGGTGCGGTCATCAGCCCCCAAGTGACTACTATAATCAATAATAGAATTGCAATGATTCTATTGTTGAGGAAGTATTTAATAATATTATTAAGCATATATATACAGTTTTAAATATTAATTTCAGCATACAGACTTTCTCTGTATTGAAATCTGCATGCTGAAAAAACTTTAATCTTACTTTAACTCTTCTTGAATCTCTCCACAGGTAAGCATGCTTGCTCCGTAGTAAGGGTTCTTAATCTCCTTACTATCACTTAACCAATAAGCACCTTTATCGTCATTATACATCGAGCAATAAACTTTATACAAAGGTTTTTCAGTACCAAATTCCTTTGCTATATCATAAAAATCCTTGCTCATTGTCACCAAATGTTCACGCTGGTGAGCGATATTGCCAATATTATCAGCAATATGTTCCGCATGTTCTTGAATGTCTGCCGCAATGTCCTCATAGGTTGCCTTTTCTTCGGCAGTGAATCCTTCTGATTTGACTTTTGAAAGGGCTTCTAGCATTCCTTTAGAGGCATTAGCCGCTTCTTTATCATTATCTGATGATAAGGCAAATGTGAGATGCTCGTAGTGAGAAAACAATTCAGAAAAATTTCCTTTCTCAGTGGATTCCGCACTATTGGCTGAAGGCACTGTTTTAGCAGTTTGATCCGTAGCTTGTTCTGTGCTTACCGCTTTTTTTTCTGGGTTTCCGTTACATGCTGTTAAAGCCAATACTGAAGAGGCTATTAAGCCTAAAAATAAATGTTTCATTGTCATGATTTTTGTTAATTGTTAAAACTGTTTTATGTAATTTATATATGTTGCTTTGTTTTCAAAATAGGGCACCTCGGCATGATTACCTGTAAAAGCTACCTGCGTGGTCGTTTGTCTTTTTGTTTTTTTGGAAGATTATTGAGTATTATATCGACTTTGCTGAAACGTTTTCCGTCACAGATTGCTCCACGATTTCATGGTCTCTTTAGAGTTTCCATTTCAAACAATCAGTGATTGCGTGAAATGGAAACAACTATAGCAAATGTGATATAATGCAATTATTATTTAATGGTTTCAGCCACACTTCCACAAGTGAGCATCTTACTACCATAATAAGGATTTTTGATAGCTGACTCTTTACTTAACCAGTTTGCTCCCTTGCCCTTGTTGAACATTGGACAATGTTGGTAATATACTGGTACAGCTTGTTTAGACACTTTTGCCAGTTCATACATATTTTTGGAAAGTAAGTTAAAAGCTTCTCTCTGTTTTGAAACATCTTTGGCTTTTGAAATCGCTTCTGCACTACCGCCCAAATCTTTCGCTACTTTCATCCATACATTATGTTCTTCTGTTGAAAGCTTACCCATGTCCACGGCTTTAATAGCTATAGCCATACTTTTTGCATTTGTAGCCGCCTTACCTGCGTCGCTGCTTATCAGTGCATCTTTGATGGAAAAATAGTTATCGAAAATAGTTGTAAGTTGAGAGGCGTTTTGAGCCACTTCATTTGTTGGTTTGATTTTGGCAAACCCATTTATACTTGATAGTAATACAGTCATTACCATCAATACTTTTGATATTGATTTCATTTTGTTGGTGTTAATAAAAATTATTAGAAATAGGGGATTCTCGAAAACCGGTTTAGCTCTCGACAAGACACACTTCTGGCTATCAAGCCAACTTTTAAGCTATTTTAGGCGGTTGCCAGATGGAATGAAACCCTGAAGAATAGAAGGGTTGACTATATAATGGGAATGATTTTTCGCTCTCAAAAAGAAATGCATTCTGAGAATCTTTAATATCGTGTATCCAATACGAAGGAGAAGAACTGTGACAAGATGTCTGTCCACAATTTCCTGAACAATCGGTATCAGTACCTTCTTTGTCCTTGCAGCAGTCTTTTTTGCAAGTCTGTTTATTATGATGGCCATCTGATGAATCATCGCAACAAGACTTTTCTTTTTTGACGACCTCGTTGGTATGAGATGAGCATGCTAAGGCTTCTCCCGGGATTAAAAAAAACCCCAGTAAGCATATACTTAACAACATTTTTAGCAGATTAGACATACACTCTAGTTATAATAACCTTCATCTCAGTGCAAAGTTAAACTATATTTTGTAAACCGCATCGTTTTTTGTCGAAAAAGTAATAATGGGCGCAACAGATGGGAAAAATATACTTTCCATTTTAATGCTATTTGATTTCATTAAAGATTTTATTTTCTTACTGATTTTTAAATTCTTTCAGTTTACGCTTCATAAATTCTATTTCTTTTTCCTGTGTTTCAAGTATGTTTTTTTGCAACTGTATCAGTTCTGGGTCGGTAAGCTTTGCTTTTTCGGACATTAATACTGCTGCTGCGTGGTGTGGTATCATTCCTTTTATGAATTGTTTATCGCTCACATTTATTTGCTCTCTGACACCAAACCAGGAAAAGATGCCAATCGCAAGGGAAACTGTGATGATTGCCCAGTTAATTTTTTTGTTTTGATACATTCCTTTCATTATCCATAATTCAATGACCAACATTGCCGAAACCATCAGCAAGGTCATATAAAAATTATTGATATTTGGAATAAGGTTGTTCAACCCATCGATCATAGCATACATAATGAAATACATTGCTACGAACATCGCTACAGCCATTACGACAAAGCGTTTGTACATTGCTAAAGAATGTTTAGCATTATACACCTTTGTTTGTTGCATACTATGTTTGTGTTCTGTATTTTCCATAACTTTTGTATTTTATTTGTTATTAATGGTTTCCTGTAAACTACCCAAGGTAAACATTTGAAAATCGTAGTATGGGTTTTAACCATTTCTTCCTTGCTTAATCAATTAGTATCTTTCCCATTGTTGTACACATGGCAATGCTCGTAAATATTTAACAAGTGTTACTTGTTTGATGTTTTAGCTAATTTGTACATATTTTTAAAAGCAATGCATATCTTTCACTATCGTGAGCCACAAAACATAACGTTATTGAAAGAATGTCTATCCGCATTGTCCCTTTTACACTCATTAAATAAATACCTGTTCAACTATATATTGTGTTTGATACAATCGAACAGGTATTCGGATAAGGAGGTTAATCCTTGTTTAACGGCTCAATTTTGAACCCTGCTTTCTGTACTGTTTCAATAATTTCCTGTTCTGTAATCCCTTCCGATTTGACTGTTAACACTTTATCCTTATTGGTGGTATCTACTTCCCAATTGAATACGCCATCGGCATTATCCAAATGAGGTTTAACAGATGCTACGCAACCGCCACAGTTAATGTTTGTTTTGAACTGTAGATTTTGACTATTATTTTCCATTCTTTAATTTTTATTTAGTTATTAGATAATGTAAATTTCAGCATTATATAGTTCATTATTGTTGTGTAATTTCTTGTTTGTTTTGTGAGATTTACTGATTTACTTTTTCAATTTCAACCGCAAGCTGTTGCTGACTACACTCACACTACTCAATGCCATTGCCGCACCTGCAATCATGGGATTAAGCAAGAAGCCGTTTATTGGATAAAGAATGCCAGCGGCAATCGGAATACCTATAAGATTATAGATAAACGCCCAGAACAGGTTTTGCTTAATGGTGGCTACAGTCTGTTTTGACAATCTTATAGCCTGTGGTATTTTGGTCAAGTCCGATGAGATGATGGTCATTTTGGCTACATCCATCGCAATATCGCTTCCTTTACCCATTGCAATACTTACATCAGCAGTTGCCAAAGCGGTACTGTCATTGATACCATCACCAACCATTGCCACAACTTTACCCTGTTGCTGCAGTTCTTTTACAAAGTCTGCTTTGTGCTGTGGCAATACCTCTGCCCTGTAATGTTTAATACCCGTTTGTTCGGCAATAGCTTTAGCGGTTGCTTCGTTATCACCGGTCAGCATATAAAGGTCGATCCCCATATCCTGCATTTCTTTGATTGCCTGTACCGAAGTTTCTTTTATTTTGTCCGATATGGCTAATACCGAAAGAGCCTCTTTGCTGTCTGAAAACCAAATAACCGTTTTTGACTGTTTTCCCCACTCATTGGCTTGTTGTTGCAATGCCTCTGAAACAGTGATATTGTTTTCCGCTAAAAGCTTTCTATTCCCCACGTAGTAGGTTTCTTTATTATATTCTGCTTTCGCACCTTTTCCTGTAATACTGTCGAACATTGATATTGAGGTGGTTGTTACGCCGTCAAGATGTTTCACAACAGCTTCTGCCAATGGGTGTTCTGATTGCTTTTCGATACTTAATAAGATGGCTTGGGTAACATCATCATTATTCAGCCATTTAATGTCTGTTACTTGTGGCTTTCCTTCGGTAATCGTTCCAGTTTTATCCAATACAATTGCATTTACTTTCTTGGCCAATTCAAGACTTTCAGCATCTTTGATCAAAATACCGTTTTCGGCACCTTTGCCAACGCCTACCATAATAGCCGTTGGAGTAGCCAATCCCAAAGCACAAGGGCAAGCGATAACCAATACGGTAACGGCTGCCAATAATCCTTGAACTACGCCATTCTCACCTCCTAAAATCAGCCATAGGACAAACGTTAGGATAGCAATACCAATTACTACCGGAACAAAGATCCCCGCAATTTTATCTACCAATTTCTGTACAGGCGCTTTACTACCTTGGGCATCCTGTACCATTTTTATGATTTGGGCAAGCATGGTTTCTTTACCTACTTTCACCGCCTTGAATTGGAAACTTCCTTTTTGGTTTATTGTTCCTGCAAATACCTTTTCGTTTTCGTTTTTCAGCACCGGAACCGGCTCGCCACTCAACATACTCTCATCGACATAAGAGCTACCGGAAGTTACCATACCATCCACCGCGATTTTTTCTCCGGGTTTTACAAGGATTGTATCGCCTACGTTTACGTCTTCAATGGATTTTTGTTTTTCAGTACCGTCTGCCTCTATTACCAGAACCGTTTTCGGCTGTAAACCCATCAGTTTTTTAATGGCTGATGAAGTATTTCCTTTGGCTTTTTCCTCCAACAACTTCCCTAACAAGATAAATGCGATAATTACGGCTGCAGCTTCAAAGTACACGTGAGCTTCTAAACCCCTTTGTTCCCAAAAACTGGCAAACAACATATTGAATACACTGAATATATAGGCGATGCCTGTACTTAAAGCTACCAATGTATCCATATTGGCGGAACGATGTTTTGCCTGTTTCCATGCATTGATGAAAAAGTCTCTCCCTAACCATAGTACAACAGGCGTAGAGAACAACCACATAATTTCATTGCCATAAGGCATATTCATAAAAAACATACCGATTATCACCACTGGGAGTGACAGCACAAGAGCCCAAATAGTTTTATTTTTTAACATTTGGTATTTCTGAGCGTGGATCGTTTCCAGGGTTTCCTGCTGTTTACTTTCGTCCTCCACTAGTAAATCGTAGCCTGCGGATTGTACGGCTTTTTGCAGTTTGGACGCATCAGTTATACTGGGCAAATATTCAACCGTAAGATTGCCTGTTGCAAAATTTACCGAGGCATCGACAACACCCGGCTCATGCAATACAGTACTCTCTGCACTGCCTGCACAGGAAGCACAGGTCATACCTAATACCGGAAAGGTATCTTTTTTTATATTTTGATAATTTATAGCCATATTTCGTTTGTGTTATTTTACACTATAAAACTGGGCATTAAAATCATAGTGGCTATTGTGTAATTTTGAGATTGATTTGTAAGATTTACGGAATGGATTCCTCCAAATCTAATATTTTGGATGAGATCCGCAATATTAGAGCATTCTCATTAAGAATGCTCTAATATGTTTACCTATACTTCATCTAACGGCTTTCTTTTATCTTCTCTGATCTGCTTGAAGTGGCTTGGAGACAGTCCGGTTACCTTTTTGAACTGGTTGCTTAAATAGGCTACGCTTGAATAATTCAAGTGAAAAGCAATTTCGCTCAAAGACAACTCATCATATACCAATAATTCTTTTACCCTTTCAATCTTTTGGGTTATAAAGTATTTTTCAATGGTAATACCTTCTACCTCTGAAAACAGATTGGATAAATAGTTATAATCGTGGTGTAGTTTACCACTTAGCACATCCGAAAGATTGGTCTTGGCATCGTTATTCTGATGATGAACCAGCTCAATAATAATGTTCTTTATCTTTTCGATGACACGACCTTTTTTGTCTTCAATTATCTGAAAACCTAACGGTTCCAAGGCTTTTTCGAAAACTTTTTTTTCGTTCGGAGTTAATTCTTTTGAAAGGGTAATTTCACCTAGCTTTATATTTTTAACGGCCAAACCGAGCTTATCAAGTTCGTTCTGAACGACCATGATGCAACGGTTACAAACCATATTTTTAATAAATAACGTCGTCATATGTCAATTTTAATACGTACACAAAACTACAATTATTATGTATTGATAAAGGCTTTGAATGACTTTCTTACAAAATTGTAATGCGCAGAAAAATTAATTTTCATATGACTAAATAAAATATCCACTAAGTTGATCACTTGGGGGATATTTTAATTCAGATACATATCATCCTTTTGCTACATACTTCAACTGATAAAAACCTCATATAAATAGTGACAAATAATAACCTTAAGTTTATATCAAAAAATCTAAGCAGCAACTGCCATTTCTTCACATGCCTTGGCACACTTTCTACAAGCCGCCGCACATTCCCCGCAATGTCTCATACCCATTTGAGCGTGCTTTTCACATTCCTCTGCGCACGAATTACAAACATCTGCGCAAAAATGAGAACTGAAACTGCTTCCCAGACTCATCAAGTCTGCTGAGGATTTACAAATAGAGGCACATTCCATATCCAGCTGGATACATCTTCTCAAGTCCCGAACTTTTTCTTCCTTTAAACATTCTGTAGCACAATGGGTGCAAGCTATTGCACATGCATAGCATGCTTCAATGCAATTCTGATACTGTTGATGTGACATAATAGTTATTTTGAATAGTTAAACATTTTGTTTTAATAGATATTATTGTTGTTATTGTTCTAATCGCCAATTTTGAAGCCTGACTTACTTATGACCTCTTGCTTTATGGTGTCTTTATCATCTTTTGTATAGAATTAGTTCATATTAGAAGCGGACCGACAGTTATACTTTTAATATTAAATATTTCTGAGTTCATGCTACATCTGCATAAGTCAAGGGTATAACCCGAGAAATCTTCTCCAGCTAATGGATTTTTTCCATACAGAAGATTAAGGCGGTTGTCAGTCTTGTAGAATGTCATCTGCTCTCCTCCGGCAAGTCGAAGTGAACCCAGGTTAAACAGGTCGTAATTTAAACCAAGAGTAATTATATTTACCGGAAACAGAGTCTCTTCTCCATACGAAGTATCATCCAGGCCAGGCCCCTCGACCGATTTCTGTACCCACTCAAACTTCATTCTCGTACGATTCGTTTTGGTTAACCAAAAAAGACAACTACGACTATGTTCTTTGATTTTTAACAATCCTAAACGATTAAAGTTTACAGTTCTATATACACCCATAAAAAAACTATTAAGCGTTACAAATCACAGACTTATTTTATTACTCATCAATAATAGTTGAAATATAGACAACTTTGCCAAACAACGCTTTTGATCTTAGAAGTCAAAAAAGTGACTGACTTTCAGAAAATTAGCTGAGGTTTACTTCCAAAAATCCGATTTTGTACCCACGTGGATAATGTCATCAATAAAACCCTGACAACTATCTTAGTAGCTGGCAGGGATTTGCCTCAAAGCAGCATGAACAATAAAGATCACACATCAGCCAACCGCGTCTGCAACCTCTGCATATCCCTCCCTATCTTCACATCAAGCAACTTCGCATAATGCTGGGTGGTTTTCAGATTGGTATGTCCCAACATCTTGGACACCGTCTCAATCGGCACATCGTTGCTAAGGGTTACCGTGGTAGCGAAAGTATGCCGTGCGATATGGAAAGTCAGCTTTTTGGTTATTCCGCATAGATCTGCTATCTCTTTTAGATAACTGTTCATCTTCTGATTGCTCAATACAGGCAATACCAAGCCCTTAACATCACAGGGCAGATAATCTTCATAGCGAGCCATGATTTCCAATGCCTCGGGTAAAAGGGGGATATTGGAGGTTGTTTTTGTTTTCTCCCTATCGGTGAGTATCCATAGTCTGCCATCAACACCTTTTGCGATATCCGTCTTGTGGAGCTTCTTCACATCGGCATAGGACAGACCCGTATAACAACAAAACACAAAAATATCTCGTACATGCGCCAATCTTGGAATAACAAATTGTTTGCCCGCAATCCTGTCCAGTTCATCCTGGGTAAGGAACTCCTTTTCCTTCGCCTTCGCTGTATTTTTATAAAAAACAAAAGGATTTTCCGTAATCCAGCGGTGGGCAAGACATTGGTTGATGATCTTTCGAAAATGTTTCATGTACTTGGCCGCTGAAACATCACTACACTCTTTAACAGAGCGGAGGAAAAACTCATAGCCTATGATAAAGGCATGGTCGATATTTCGAATGTCAATATCCTTGGCACGATAATCTTTTAGTAGGTACTCATTAAGATGAGAGACAGAAGTTTTGTAGCCTTTCAAGGTGTTGGGCTGAAAACCGTTTCCCAACAATGCTTCCATTTTTTCATTATGCTCTTCAAATACTTCCAGCAGAAACCGATGTACCACATCTTTTCCCTGATATTTTGACATTAGCATATCCGCTGAAATATCTATTTCTTGCTTAACCAACTGTACGTGTACATCTTCGACTTTACGTGCCAGTGCATCGAGGTAAGAATTAAGATTGCGGATTTCCTCCTTTGTTCCTTTGACACGGTTGGTACGCGAGTTCCAGCGTGTAGGGTCACATTCACGGCCAGTAGACAATTCCCTTCGTACACCGGCCACGGTAATTCTCATATAAATGGGTTTAGGGCCATTTACATAGTTTTTCATTTTCTTCAGATAGAAGATCAAGGAATAATTTGTGTTCATGATAGATATCATTTAAGTAAACAAAATTAGCCTTGCAGCTCCGTACTATCAAGATGTTCACCTCTCGAACATCTTATACATCAGTTATTTATGAGTCATTCGGTGAGTCTTTTTTAGTACTAAAAAAGACTCACCGAATGACTCACCTGTTATTTGGGAGAATATGAATGATTTGACGATGTTGTAAAAAACAAAAAGCCTGCAATCGTATGATTTGCAAGCTTTTGTATGTTTTGACTGTTAAGATGGTAGCCCGTAGGGGAATCGAACCCCTGTTTCCAGAATGAAAATCTGGCGTCCTAACCCCTAGACGAACGGGCCAAGCTAATTTCCGAAGGTTTATACGTTTTTCGGAATGCAAAGATAGCTTTTTGTATGCTACTTCAAAATAAAAATCGAATTAATTTGTTTTTTATCGAAAAATATTGGCTTCTTTAATTATTAGTACCATTTAATACTAGTCAAAAATAAACTTTAAATTCAAAACAAATTCATCATTCTGGATTAAAAATTACGCCAAAAACAAGCTAATAAGCCGCAAAATGCGTAAATTTAAGTGTGTCATTTTATAGAGTAAAGCGCTAATATCCCTAACAAGCAAACATCACCATGACCTATAAAACCGTAATTCAACTTCTGCTTTTCGCAACATTAATAAGTACGATGTTTTCCAGCTGTGGAAATACTAATAAAAGACCAGATGCATCGAAGTTGGATTCAATTAAAGCACAAGAAGAATGGAATCAAACAATCCCTGGAAATTTCAGTCACCAAAAAACATTTTATTTTGATAGCATTGAGGTTTCGGAGTTCTTAAACAAATATGCGGATTTTCGACCGCTCGATTCGAATATCACACGGTTCTATACCAACCGCAAATTCTCTTTTGCCTGGTTTGATGAGAAAGGATTAATCGAACAAGCGGGAAACTTAATCGATAGAGTTTCAAATCTAAAAGAAGAGGGATTGTTTACTCAACCTAAATACAAAGTCCAACTCGACTCATTACTGCTAGAAAATGAACACGCGGAACCAGGTCAGGAACCAGATATTAATTTAGAGCTCATGTTAACTGCCCAGTATTTTGAATTTGCTGAAATGGCCTGGCAGGGAATGGACCAGTCTGTGAGTGAGTCTACACAGTGGTTTGTTCCAAGAAAAAAGATTAGTTACGACGCCTACCTAGATAGCTTGCTAAAACTTTCTCCTCAAGCTGACATGAACTTAAAAGAGCCGGTCTACAGACAATATGAACTTTTAAAATCATACCTGAAAAAGTATAGGAAACTGGAAAATACAGCACTATGGGAACCCATACAAATGGATCAAAAGTCTTATAAGCAAGGCGACTCCTCCCTATTCGTTCCTAAAGCTAAAGCTAGGCTATATTACCTTGAAGATTTTAAAGGAGATACAAGCTCACTCCTATTTGATAAAAACCTTGCTGAAGCTGTAGCTCAATTTCAAAACAGGCACGGACTAACAGTAGATAGTATAATTGGACCGGGAACTCTTGCACAGCTAAACACTAGCTTAGAATCTCGAATAAGGCAAATAATCGTGAACATGGAAAGAAGTCGCTGGTTGCCTTTACATTTAAATGAGGACTATTTAGCCGTCAATATCCCCGAATTTAAATTACATGTTTATCACGCTGATAGTCTTTTATGGAGCTGCAATGTGGTAGTTGGCAAAGATGTTCATAAGACAGTAGTATTTTCAGGAGAAGTAAAATATGTCGTGTTCAGCCCCTACTGGAACGTTCCTACCAGCATTGTGAGGAATGAAATTTTGCCCGCAATGGCCAGAAACTCAAATTATATAAGAAGAAACAATATGGAAATAATAGGATACAATGGAAACACTCCTATCATTCGCCAAAAACCGGGTCCCACAAATTCCTTGGGCCTAGTAAAATTTTTATTCCCTAACAGTCATAGCATCTACTTGCACGATAGCCCGGCAAAATCCCTCTTCGATGAAAGCGCTCGTGCATTTAGCCATGGTTGCATCCGCGTGCAAGAACCGTTAAAACTCGCCAAGTTTTTATTGAAGAACAAACCCGAGTGGGATGAGAGCTCGATAATAACAGCCATGAATCGTGGAGTAGAAAGAACGGTTACGTTGGAACAAGTAGTCCCCGTATTTATTACCTACTTTACAGTCTTTGTTGATCGGGACGGAAAAATTAATTTCAGAAAGGATATTTATAACCGTGATGAGCGCCTTGCAGAGATGATTATTGAAGAAAGATGAAATAATTCAAAACTAATTTTGCTTTTATCAAATACATTCCTATCTTTGCAGTCCAATAGGACGAAAAAACAAATAAAAAGTCTTTTACCAAGAAGACTAAAATATATAAAACGCACATTGCGGGGTGGAGCAGTTGGTAGCTCGTCGGGCTCATAACCCGAAGGTCATCAGTTCGAGTCTGATCCCCGCTACTACGAAGCTTCATCGGAAACGGTGAGGCTTTTTTTTATTAAAACCGTTGACATGACACATAAAGCAGGATTTGTAAGTATCATAGGAAAACCAAATGCTGGTAAGTCCACTTTAATGAACTCCCTTATGGGAGAGAAAATGTCAATTGTAACCGCAAAAGCTCAAACCACAAGACACCGCATTTTAGGCATCATTAACGAACCCGACTATCAAATCGTGTTTTCAGACACGCCGGGAGTAATTAAACCTGCCTACACGCTCCAGGAAGCAATGATGGATACCGTCAAGGGGTCTTTGGTAGATGCTGATCTAATTTTATTTGTAACTGACATCAACGAACGTTTTGATGAAAGTGATGTGATCGAAACTTTAAAGAAAACGAACGTTCCAATAGCCGTTTTGATTAATAAAATGGATAAATCTACTGAAGAGTATATCTATAAAAAGATCGAGTTTTGGAAAGAAACGTTAAACCCAGAAGCGATCTTCGCTATTTCAGCAAAATTTGAACACAACACGGCAGCAGTAATGCAGTTCATATTGGATCGTTTGCCGGTACACCCTCCTTACTATGACAAAGATGCCTTGACAGACAGACCGGAGCGATTTTTCGTCTCCGAAATAGTACGTGAGAAAATATTTAAGCTTTTTGATAAAGAAATTCCTTACAGCACGGAAGTAGTGGTAAACTCGTTTAAAGAAGAGACAAAGATTATCCGGATTAGCGCCGAAATCATCGTAGAAAGGGATTCTCAAAAAAATATAATCATCGGAAATGGTGGGAGCATGATTAAAAAGGTTGGTACTTTTGCTAGGGAAGATATGGAAGATTTCTTCCAAAAGAAGATCTTTTTAGAACTCTTTGTGAAGGTAATTCCAGACTGGAGAAGCAAAAAGAATTACTTAAAACGCTTCGGATACGAACATTAATGCCTAATAGCAATTAAAACCCTATCTGTCTATTATTTCCTCTACGTAAAAAGCTTCGTTATGACGGAGGAGCACCGATAATTTATTTTCATATTACAAGGCCAATTATATATACAAAAAAATTATCTAAGTTTGTAAATATATTGGATTTAATCCTCTTTAAAAAAATACCATGTCAAATATAATAGCCATTGTTGGCCGTCCAAATGTAGGAAAATCAACACTTTATAACCGCTTAACAGAAAGTCGAAAAGCCATCGTTGACGACGTAAGTGGCGTAACTCGTGACCGTCATTATGGACAAGCAGAATGGATCGGCAAAAATTTTACCGTTATCGATACTGGAGGATATGTACACGGTTCTGAAGACATCTATGAAGCTGCTATCCGCGAACAAGTCCTTATTGCTATTGACGAAGCTTCCGTAATCCTCTTTATGGTCGATGTTAAAACAGGAATAACTGATCTAGATGATGACGTTGCAAAACTATTGCGCCGAAGCAAAAAACCAGTCTACCTAGTCGTCAACAAAGTAGACAATACCGCCAACTATAACGACACACATGTTTTTCATAGCCTAGGACTTGGCGAGCTATATCCTATCTCGTCCATTACTGGATCGGGAACAGGAGAGCTATTAGACGAGGTGGTAAAACATTTTGAAGTTGCTGCAGAAGAAGAGGACGAGCTGCCGAAATACGCTATTGTAGGCCGCCCCAATGTTGGCAAGTCTTCTTTGATCAACGCCTTAATCGGTGTACAAAGAAATATTGTTACGCCTATCGCCGGAACAACAAGAGACTCAATCAAAATTCATTATAATCAGTTTGGCCATGAATTTACATTAATTGACACGGCCGGATTAAGACGAAAAGCGAAAGTAAAAGAAAATATTGAGTTTTACTCCGTAATGCGTACCATCAAGGCATTGGAAGAAGCTGATGTTGTAATCCTAATGTTGGATGCAACAGAGGGAGTTGAAGCGCAAGATATAAATATCTTTCATTTAGCAGAAAAAAACAATAAAGGAATTGTTGTTCTTGTAAATAAATGGGACTTGATCGAAAAAGACCATAAAACAACTAAGGTTTTCGAAGAAATGATCCGGGATAAAAGTGCGCCCTTTACTGACTACCCCATTATCTTTACCTCTGTTGTAGAAAAACAACGGATTTTTCAAGCAATAGAAGCAGCAGCGAAAGTATATAAAAATAAAACTAAGAAAATAGCTACATCTAAACTCAACGATGTGATGCTTCCAATAATCGAAAACTATCCCCCACCGGCCATTAAAGGGAAGTATGTCAAAATAAAATATGCAACTCAAGTAGGCGGACGTTCTCCAGTATTCGTTTTCTTTTGCAATCTTCCTCAATATGTCAAAGAGCCTTATCGTCGCTTTGTAGAAAACAAGCTAAGAGAGAATTTTGACTTCGAGGGTGTCCCCGTTCAAGTGTTCTTCCGTCAGAAATAGAATTTAATTTTTAGAGCTTAGCTCTTCATACGATCGTTTATCTCCCAGAGTTGTGTATTCGCAATTCTGGGGAAGCCGGCTAGTCCCTTTCAAGTACCTCCACACTTCTGGAGATCACTCCATCCCTAGTATTCTTAATCTTATACCAAGCCTCTTCACCAAAGTAATAACGCCCGATCTTGGCTTTCATATCTGCTTCTACTAATAACCTGCAATCGTTGCTTTCTGCTTTTCCAAATTGGAGCCCTTTCGCTTTCGCTATCCCTAGAAGATGTGTATAAACTGAAGCGGGAATTTCGTATTCACTAATAAAACTTTTTAGTGAATAAGCTGGAGGTTTAGATACTAAATATGTATAAACATAATCACTTACCAAATTACTGTCAACCAAGTCAAGATAGAACCCATTTACACCCGTCGTATCTAACTTCACATAAATATCTGGCATAATACCTCCTTCAGAAATCATTGCCTTGCCTGTACCGGTCCGATAAATTCGGCCATCTGTAGAGATCGTATCAATACCTTCTGCTCTACCGGAGGTTAATTCACCACTCAAAAACCGTTGATTCAATTCATTAAAATAGTGGGTATGGCCTTCTTTATAAGGTTTTTGAATACTTCTACCAGAAGGCGTATAGTAACGCGCAACAGATAGGTTAATAGCAGAACCATCACTAAAGTCAAACTTTTGCTGCACCAACCCCTTTCCAAAAGACCGCCTTCCAATTACTACTCCGCGATTTAAATCTTGGATCGCCCCTGCTACAATTTCACTTGCGGATGCTGAGTTCTCGTCTATCAAAACGGCAACATTACCTTTCTCAAATAAACCTCCACCCGCTGCAAAATAATCTGTACGTTCATTATTAGCACCGTTCGTATAAACCATTAAGCTTCCCTCCGGCAACAGTTCTTCTAGAACTCCCATGGCTTCAGAAAAATACCCACCTCCATTGTTTCTTAAATCGATGATCAGGTTTTTGGGATTGGTTTTCATTAAGTTTTCAAGTGCATATAAAAACTCTTCGGCAGTATTGGCTGCAAATTGCCCGATCTTAATATAGGCAGTCTGCGGACTGATCATATAGCTGGACTCAATTGAGCTGGTATGGATATAATCTCGTTCCACTTCAAAAGGATCGACCACCTCTACCCGGCCTCTTTTTATCCACATTTTAACTGTAGAGCCTTTTTTCCCTCGAATTAAGTCTGAGACTTTGGAAAAACTAATTTTCACACCGGCAACAGGCGAATCGTTAATCCATAATATTTTATCACCACGCCTTAATCCTGCCTTTTCAGCCGGGCCAGCTGCAGTTATACCCGCTATGAATAACGTGTCGTGAAGCAGGTAGACTTCAGCTCCAATCCCGCCAAACCCGCTGGCTAAATTTTGCGTGTATTCCGCCGCTTTTCGTGCTGGTAAATAGATCGAATGGGGATCTAAATGCTTTGAAATTTCGACCATAGCAAAATTCTGCAGCGTATCAATCTCTATATGATCGACATACTGCTGCTGAATAAGCTGCATCATCCGTTCTAGTTTAGACGTCTTTTCGTTGACTCCAATAGGCAATATTGCATTGTTACTGAGATTATCTTTCTCATCTGCAAAGTTTTGACCTAAAAATATACCTAGCGCTAAAACAAAAGCATATGATGCTGCTATTAAAATATTTTTTTTAGCAAAAGGAAGCATAGTTTGTTTAATGCAAAGATATTAGTAATAAAAATGATATCACCAACATTTTAAGATTTGTATTTAGTTTTTACATTAATTTCATATTATTTGTTAGATTAGAGATAACTTTTTACCCTAATAAACCGTTTACAATTATGCATGAAATAGAGCCTTTTTACAGATGGCGCGATGATTATATCGCTGAAGAGGATGAACGCTCCCCATTTTTTGAAACGGAATATAGCGAATTTGAATTCGACAAGCAAGTTTATAACTTCCTTCTCCATCCTCAATGGGATTCTTTTGGATCTCAAACTTTGTATATAAAAATACTGTATGTGGATTATGATAAAGGCTATTCAATTATCGAAATGATAGGAGAATGGAATGATGCTATCGATAATGACATTATGCATTTAAAAAGAGAGGTAATTGATTTGATGGTTAGCGAAGGAATTAATAAGTTCATTCTCGCAGGTGAAAACGTATTAAATTTTCATGCTTCAGATGATTGCTATTACGAAGAATGGTTTGATGAGATTGAGGACGGATGGATTGCCGCCATAAACTTTAGTGAACATGTCATCGATGAATTTAAAAATGAAAACCTAGATTACTTTATTAACTTCGGAGGCGATCTTAGTGATTTCAGATGGAAAAACCTGAGGCCTGAACAAGTTTTTCATCATATCGAAACGCAGTTGAATAAAAGATTAAGTTAAAATTGGAAAAATGAAGTTATTAATTTGTTTTTTTCTCTTGGTCATCAGTGATTTATCTATTTCACAGGAACAGGAAGTTATTTCGGGTCAAGTAGATAAAGCCAAACTTCCTGTCCCTAAAGAAAAAAACCAGCTATTTTATTTACAGCGCGATCCAGATGAGAATACGATTGTCTATGTGTTGAACCTTGATGGACAGACCTTAAACAAATCAAACCCCGTCCTTTCCTATTGGATTCGTTATGCAGAGAGGGGACAAATAGAAAAGCTTTCGTTCGTACAACGGCGAATGGCTTATGGGATTAATCATAAAGAGATTGAACCAGGCGTGTATGAACTCCACATACAAGCTTACAAGGCCTTAAAGATAATTCTTTCACCTAGCAAGAAAAATGGAAAATATCAAGCTTTTGTTAACATTGAAGGGAGTGACCTTATTCTTGATCACCTTTTTGCCCGTATTGCCGGAGGTTCAATCTTCAGACCTAATATCGAGTACTTTGAAGTTTCAGGGCGAAGAGTTGACAACGGTAAAAAGGTCACCCACCGATTTACTCTATAGAAATCCCACGCTTACCCAATTCCCACTCATAGAACATCCTTCCTCCCCAATCGGTATTCAAAAAATTAATTTTGAACGCTATCCTGTTTATTTACATTATTACGGGTCGACAACAATTCTTAACTCATCGACCGCCCACCGAGGCATCGTTCAAATATTTTGATATCAGTCAAATAGTTTGCATCTTTGCAATGCTTATTCAGAAAGACGGAGGGATTAGACCCTACGAAGTCTTGGCAACCTGTGCTTACAAGGTGCTACATTCTACTCGCAAATGAATACTATTTCGAGAAAGATAAGCGAAGCCTCCCATTCCGGGCTTTCGAATATAAGCTATTATGTATTAAAAGAACAAACGTTTCTTTCTATTAAAGAAAGAACTAATGCTGGGCTTTTTAAATAAATAAGATGGGTATTCGGGAAGAATTAAAGAAAAGAATTTTGGTAATTGATGGGGCTATGGGCACCATGATCCAAGCACATCAACTTGATGAAGCGGATTTTAGAAGCGATCGCTTTATTAACCATGATTGCGATTTAAGGGGTAATAATGACTTATTAAGTTTGACGCGGCCAGAAATCATTTTGGATATACACCGTTCCTACCTAGAAGCTGGTGCAGATATCATAGAGACCAATACTTTCAGTTCCCAAAAAATTTCCATGGCGGATTACAACATGGAAGATTTGGTTTATGAATTAAATTTTGAAGGCGCTAGGTTAGCAAAGCTTGCCACTTCAGAATTCACTGAAAAAACACCAGAGAAACCTCGTTTTGTAGCGGGTGCAATCGGCCCTACCAACAGAACGTTGTCACTTTCACCCGACGTTAACGACCCTGGATTTCGTGCGATTACCTTTGATTTTCTGGCTGACGCATATTATGAACAAGTTAGGGGCTTGGTAGATGGTGGTGCAGATTTACTTTTAATAGAAACTATTTTTGATACACTAAATGCTAAGGCAGCTATAATTGCCATCAAGAAGTATGAAAATGAACTAAAGGCGGCAGGAAAATTAAGGAATGATCAACAACTCGAGATTATGATCTCGGGTACTATTACCGATAATAGCGGACGGACTCTTTCGGGCCAAACTGTTGAAGCTTTTTTAAATTCAATTGTACATGCTAATCCTTTATCTATTGGCTTAAACTGTGCGTTGGGCGCCAAAGATATGCGCCCTCATATTGCCGAACTTGCCGCAAAAGCGCCGTGTTATGTGTCGGCCTACCCAAATGCCGGATTGCCGAATGCTTTTGGTGGCTATGATGAGCAAGCTCATGAAACTGCGCACCTTTTAGAGGATTTCATTTTAAATAATTTTGTGAATATTGTAGGAGGTTGTTGTGGTACAACACCTGAACACATTACTTCCATTGCTGCAAAGGCGGCGAATATAAAACCTAGAATACCAACAATTCCACAACCTTATCTTCGGTTAAGTGGATTAGAAGCCGTAACCCATAAGCCCGATAGCCTATTCATGAATATTGGCGAACGGACTAATATTACTGGTTCTCCAAAGTTTTCTAAGCTGATCTTAGGTGGCGATTATGAAGCTGCGCTCTCGGTAGCCCGACAACAAGTAGAAGGTGGTGCACAAATTATCGACGTGAACATGGATGAAGGGATGTTGAATTCTGAAGAAGCCATGGTAAAGTTCCTAAATCTCATCGCTTCTGAACCCGACATTGCGAAGCTTCCGATTATGATCGATTCTTCACGCTGGACCGTAATTTCTGAAGGCTTAAAATGCTTACAAGGAAAAGGCATTGTTAACTCAATCTCATTGAAAGAAGGCGAAGAAGAATTCATTGCCCACGCGCGACAAGTCATGGATTATGGTGCAGCCGTAATTGTCATGGCCTTTGATGAAACCGGTCAGGCAGCCGACTTTGAAAGAAGGATCGAGATTTGCGAACGCTCTTATAAAATTCTAACGAGCATTGGCTTCCCTCCGCAAGATATTATTTTCGACCCAAACATACTAACGGTCGGAACAGGATTAGAAGAACACAACAACTATGCAGTCGACTTTATTAAGGCGACTAAATGGATTAAAGAAAACCTTCCGCATGCAAAGGTAAGCGGCGGAGTAAGTAATATCTCCTTTTCATTTAGAGGAAATAATGTCGTACGTGAAGCGATGCATTCTGCTTTTCTATACCATGCCATTAAAGCTGGAATGGATATGGGTATTGTGAATGCAGGTATGCTCGAGGTATATGAGGCCATAGAGCCGACTCTTTTGGAAATGGTGGAAGACGTGCTTTTCAATAGACGAGATGACTCTACCGAACGATTGGTAGAATATGCCGACACCATTAAATCTAAAGGAAAAGTATTAGTAAAAGACGAAGAGTGGCGAAAAGCCAGCGTTCAAGAACGTCTTTCTCATTCTTTAGTAAAAGGAATAATTGATTACTTAGATGAGGATGTGGAAGAGGCGCGCTTAGCCTATCCACACGCAATTGAGGTAATCGAAGGTCCACTTATGGATGGGATGAATGTGGTCGGAGATTTATTTGGATCGGGAAAGATGTTCCTTCCCCAAGTAGTGAAATCTGCACGTGTAATGAAAAAGGCCGTGGCCTATTTATTACCCTTTATCGAGGCGGAAAAAGACCAGAATTCTAGCGAAGCATCCCAGCAACATGTTGGCAGAATTGTAATGGCTACTGTAAAGGGTGATGTCCATGACATCGGAAAAAATATCGTAGGCGTTGTATTAGCATGCAACAATTTTGATGTCGTGGATTTAGGAGTAATGGTTCCACACCAAAAGATCATTGATGAGGCCATCCGAACGAACGCGGATATTATTGGACTAAGCGGCTTGATCACACCCTCATTAGATGAAATGGTCCACTTTACAAATGAAGCAGAACGTCAAGGTCTTAAAATACCAATCTTGATTGGGGGCGCCACTACTTCGCGCCTCCACACCGCCGTAAAAATTTCACCGAATTATTCCAATGCCGTGGTACATGTACTTGATGCTTCCAGAAGTGTAGGTGTCTGTAGCAACCTCTTAAATAAGGACACCAAAGAAAGCTATATCAATACGCTCCGGGAAGATTATGATCGGACACGGGAGACTCACTTAAGCAAACGGTCGGCTAAAAAATACTTGAGTATCGAAGAAGCAAGGGATAAACAATATAAAATAGATTGGGAAGGATATGTTCCCCCAAAACCAGCATTCTTTGGCAACAAAACCATTACCGACTTCCCACTCGAAGAACTACTTCCATACATTGACTGGACTCCCTTTTTCCATACTTGGGAACTTAGAGGTAGTTACCCGCGAATATTGACGGACGAAAAGGTTGGGGTTGAAGCGACAAAAGTGTTTAATGATGCACAAGAAATGTTGAAAGACATTATTAAAAACAAATCCTTACAGGCAAGTGGTGTAATTGGCTTTTGGCCAGCGAATAGCGTAGGCGACGACATTGAACTGTACACCGATGACTCAAGAAGCACGGTATTTACTCGTATCCATACATTAAGACAACAATCCGAGAAAGCCAAAAATGAGCCGTACTATGCTTTATCGGACTTTATTGCTCCTAAAGAAACCGGCATTGCCGACTATTGGGGAGGCTTCGCCGTCACATCCGGTTTAGGCTGTGATGAACTGGTGGCTGAGTATGTGAAAAACTTTGACGACTACAACAGTATTCTGGTAAAAGGCTTGGCTGATCGATTAGCAGAAGCATTCGCAGAAAAGATGCATGAGTTGGTAAGAAAGGAACATTGGGGCTATGCTTCGGATGAAGAGCTATCAAATAATGAGCTTATTAAAGAGAAATATGTGGGTATACGCCCGGCTCCTGGCTATCCAGCTTGTCCGGATCATACTGAAAAGAGAACGTTGTTTGATATCCTAGAAGCCGAAAAAAACACAGGTTTAGAACTGACGGAAAGCTTTGCCATGTATCCTACCGCAGCGGTTAGTGGTTTCTATTTCTCTCATCCTGAGTCTCGTTATTTTGGCTTGGGCAAAATAGCAAAAGATCAAGTGGAAGAGTATGCGGCCAGGAAGCAAAGGCCTATTGAAGAGGTTGAAAAGTGGTTGAGCCCGAATTTGGGGTACTAGGAGTGGTTAATGACGAATTATGAGTAATAAAAGGGGCTCTATGGTGGCACGGGGTGCAAGTTAGGGGATACAAACCATCATTCACCGTCATCTCGACTGTAGCGAAGCGGAATGGAGAGATCTCTTGGTTAAGTGCAGGAACGATGAGATTTCTCGACTACGTTGCACTCCGCTCGAAATGACGGGAAACTTGAAGACAGAACTCGAAGCAATAGCAAGTCGATAGAAAGGAGCTGCCAGCTGATAGCTGAAAGCTGAAAGCTAATAAATAAAGAAAGTAATAAAACATGAAAATATCTGAACATATAAAGAATGCAAACGGGGAGACACTTTTTTCTTTTGAACTCCTACCGCCGATAAAAGGAAGAAATATTCAAAATATTTATAATACTATTGATCCTTTAATGGAGTTTAATCCTCCTTTTATCGACGTTACCTATCATCGTGAAGACTATATTTATAAAGAGCATAGCAATGGTTTATTGGAAAAAATCGCTTACAGAAAACGCCCAGGGACCGTGGCTATCTGTGCAGCGATTATGAATAAATATAAGGTTGATGCGGTGCCACACTTGATCTGTGGAGGTTTTACCAAAGAAGAAACTGAGAATGCATTAATAGACTTGCAGTTCCTGGGAATTGATAATATTTTAGCTCTCCGGGGAGATCCACGAACGGGCGACTCTGGCTTTACCCCAACTCCCGGCGGACATGCTTATGCGTCTGACTTGATCAAACAAGTAAAGGATCGAAATAATGGAAAGTATTTGCATGATGAAGTAGGTTCAGGCGACTGTACAGACTTCTGTATCGGCATTGCCGGATACCCAGAAAAACATTATGAATCACCAAATTTTGAAACCGACTTTCGATATTTAAAAAACAAGGTGGAACTTGGCGCGGAGTTTATCGTCACGCAAATGTTTTTCGATAATCAAAAGTACTTCGACTTCGTAGAGAAATGCAGAGATAATGGAATAACGATTCCTATAATTCCAGGAATAAAACCATTAACCAATGCCAAGCAACTTATTTCACTTCCTAAAATATTTCATATTGACTTACCACTTGAATTAAGTGAGGAAGTCAGCAAATGCAAGTCTGAAAATGAGGTAAAAGAATTAGGAATAGAATGGGCTATCCAACAATGCAAAGAATTAATTGAATTCGGTGCACCTGTTTTACATTTCTACACCATGGGAAATCCACTACCTACAAAACGGATTGCAGAAGCAATTTTTTAATTTTATATCGCACGGTAAAAGGTTTTATTATGGCAGAGGGAGGGAACGATAAACTTGTGTTTATATTGCAGGCCAAAATTACCTAAAGAAATTTTTTATATTTTTGTTAGTTCGACTAATTGTTAGCGTCAAATATGTATAGTTTAATTCCAGTATCAGATCTCCATAGATTCACAAAACAAGTTTTCCTTTCTATAGGATGCACCAAAGAACATGCTGTTCTTGCCGCAGACGTTTTGATTAAAGCAGATCTGCGCGGTATTGATTCTCATGGAGTCGCTCGTTTAACTGGCTATGTACGACTATGGGAAAACGAACGAATTAATAATAGACCAGAAATAACAATAGTTCATGAAACACCTACAACAGCAACTGTGGATGGAGATGCTGGTTTAGGGTTAGTAGTCGCTCCTTTTGCAATGGAGCTTGCGATAAAAAAAGCTGAGCAATACGGATCGGGATGGGTGGCAGTAAAAAACTCAAATCATTTTGGCATTGCTGCTTACCATGCCATGCTTGCGGTAGAAAAAGACATGATTGGCTTAGCGATGACGAATGCAAGTCCTCTCGTTGCGCCCACTTTTTCGAAAGAACGAATGCTCGGAACAAACCCCATTTGCTATGCTTTTCCAGCAGGCGACTTCCCGCCTGTCATTATTGATATGGCTACCTCGGCAGCAGCAAATGGGAAGCTAGAAATAGCCCAACGAAACAACGAAACTTTGCCAGATGGGTGGGTGCAAGATGCAGATGGGAACGCCACCAACAATGCACATGGCCTAAAAGAAGGTGGATCTTTATTACCGTTAGGAACAGACAGAACCCATGGAAGCCATAAAGGTTATGGATTGAGCGCTTCAGTTGATATTTTATCTGCCGTTTTATCCGGGGCCAATTATGGCCCTTGGGTACCTCCTTTCGTCTCCTATTTAGAGCCATTGGAAAATCTGCCAGGGCAAGGAATAGGTCATTTTGTAGGTGCCATGAGAGTAGATGGTTTCCGCCCAATAGAAGACTATAAAAAGAATATTGATAAATGGATAACTCGCTTTAAAACTGCTACGCCTGTTGATAACGACCAAAAGGTTATTATTCCAGGAGAGCCGGAATATGAAGCTGAACAAGTCAATGCTCAAAATGGAGTTCCGGTAAACAAGAAAGTTGTAGAGGACTTAAAAGTACTCGCAGAACGTTTTAATCTAGAAAAACTTTCCTCTTAGAAAAGCTTCCCTAACCGTCGTGTCGACCAACGATTCCTAACCGTCATGTCGACCAACGATTCCTAACCGTCATGTCGACCAACGCGGAGCTGATAACTCAAGACCCACAGCTGATTGCTCCTTACTTTATCCCCATAAAGATCCTATTCCACCTAACCTTATCTATAAAACTACCTTGTTTATCAAGACTCAGCCAAACAAATAATGCTTTTCCAACAATATGGTCTTCGGGAACAAATCCCCAATACCTCGAATCAGATGAACTGTGGCGATTGTCCCCCATCATCCAGTAGTAATCCATTTTAAACGTGTAGGAGTCCGACTTCTGTCCATTAACATAATATCCGTCGGATTTCGTTTCTAAAGTATTTCCTTCATATATGGTAATTGCCCGTTCATAAAAGGGCATAGTGGCACTATCCAAGTTAACGGTCCAACCCTTTTTAGGAATTAAGATCGGGCCGAAATTATCTCGATTCCAATTTAGATTTACTTCTTCCGGAAATATTCCCATTTCTGGACTATCCATTGGAGAAATAATGGGTTTTACAGCGGTTACATTTGACCAGGAGGCTACTTTATTGGCTAACTCTTCGGTCATAGTAAATACATACTCAATATCCGATTGTCTCTGGCTTTCAATTCTCAAATCAAATAACGCTTGAGGGTTTAAGTCCGTTCCATTTGTGACAACGAGATAAGTAGTTTGGCTTTCCGGTGGGTTTACAGCCGCTTGTCCGTTAACATATACTTGGCTATTGATCATGCTAACCGTATCGCCGCCAATGCCTATACATCTTTTGATATAGTTCTCACGCTTATCGACTGGTCGAAAATAGGGAGCATCTGACTCCATAGGGTAGTTAAACACAACGACATCATTCCGCTTTATTTCTTGGAAACCTGGCAGTCTGCGATAATCGATCTTCAATCCTTCCCAATAAGCCTTTCCACCTGTTGGAAGCGTGTGATGTGAAAATGGGAAAGCTACTGGAGTCATCGGAATTCTAGGGCCATAGTTTACCTTACTTACAAATAAGAAATCACCGATTAACAAACTTTTCTCCATAGAACCTGTAGGAATCATATAGGCTTCTATTAGGAATCCCCGAATTAAAGTTGCGGCTACTACTGCAAAAATTATAGCATCGGCCCATTCACGGCTAGCAGACTTTTTAAAAGGATATTTTTCTTTAAACTCCTCTGTGGCAGGTTGCCCCCAATAATGAGTCTTATGATCTGTCCCCCATAAAGGATAAACGACAAAAGGTAATAATACTGCCCCTACCGAATCCAAAAAAGAACGCTTTCCGAGACTTTTTATGAAATCAAGATAAAAGCTTATAAATACGAATAAGTTAAGAATAGGGACAAGAAGCAAGATGACTAACCAAGCCTTGCGTCCGGTTAATTTTGTAATGATGTATTCTCGGTAGAATGGAATAAGTGCTTCCCAACCAGGTCTTCCTGCTTTTTCGAACATTTTCCAAAGTCCAAAGTGGATTAAAATAAGAAGGAGGACTATAACAATATAGCTTATCATAAAAATCTAATTAAGATTGAGAAATGCCAAATGTAAACATTTCTGTAACATCGAAAAAGCCCTTCTTATTTTGGAGCCATTCGGCAGCCATTAATGCACCTAAAGCGAAACCTGCACGATTATGAGCAGTATGTTTGAATTCAATTTGATCTACTTCAGAGCTATAAAGTACGGTATGTGTCCCAGGAACATCTTCTATTCGATGAGACTCGATTAACAGTTGGCTAGATTTTGGAATAACTTCCTTTTCTTCTTCAACTATATAATTTACCCAGTCCGTTTTTTGATCACTATTTTCGATAATGCCCTCAGCAATGGTTATTGCGGTGCCACTAGGGGCATCTAGCTTAGCGGTATGATGAATTTCTTCGACTTGGACTTCATATTGATGATGGGGCCGCATTGCCGCCGCTAATAATTTGTTAATGTGAAAAAACACATTTACACCAACACTAAAGTTCGACCCATAAAGTAAAGAATGATTTCCTTCAAGACAACGTTGTTTCACGTTTTCAATCTCATCATACCAACCCGTAGTTCCTACAACAAGAGGCAAGTCGGCTTCAAAACATAGATCGATATTAGCAAGTATTGAATTTGGCGTACTAAAATCAATAGCCACATCAGCGGTCTTCAGATCATCTACCTCAATATCATTTCGATTATCCTCATCTATAATCAATACAACTTCATGTCCACGTTCAATTGCGTATTTTTCAATAATACGACCCATTTTTCCATAGCCAATAAGCGCTATCTTCATACTTATATATTTGAATTTTCTTTGTGCAATATACGATATAATATTTTGTATTATTTATCCTTAATGAAGTTGAAATGCAACTTTCAGCCCGACTGAAGCCCTATTGCTTGCAAACGCCCATGGAATAGGTTCTAAAGAAGGCTTTACGTTAAAACTAAAGTCATCACTAATATCATAACGAAAAAACTTAGCATCTACGTAAGCATCAATCAATTGGATGGCATAAAAGCCCAGTCCTCCTAGAATGCTCAAATCTCTATTCCTTCTATAGAAGTCCTTTGCCATGATAATTCCTTCAGTAGAATAAGCAGCAAATTCAGGATACAAAAATTCACCGGGACCCGGATTTATCGTGCGGTATTGAGCCTCAGCAAGAAATTTCCTATAGTTCTTTCGAGCAAAATCGTAAGAATAACCAATTCCTACAAAACCACCTACTACAATTGGAACTTTCCACCAACGTCCATTTTGAATTTGTCCCCAACCCGGCAAAATCATTGATTTTCGCACCGCAGTCCGCGTTAATTCTTCGAGTGCCAAGCGAGTTGAGTCTTTAACGACGACAGGTTCCTGCTCTTCAGAGGGTGATTCTTTCCCTTGAGGAATATTAGTTGTGTCTTGCATATTAAAGGTATCTTTAGATATCTTACTCGCATTGTTCACAGTATCCCTTACCTGGCCTTTTGCAATGAAACAAAAAGCAAGCAACCAGATCATTAAAATAGATTTTTTGGGCATCACCAATCTAAAAGTTCAAGAATCCGATTAAGATCATCCTCCGAGTTAAACGGTATTTCAATACTCCCTTTATCCTTATTTGATGCAACACTCAATTTCACTCTTGTTGAAAACTTAGTTGCTAAATCATCCTCTATCTTCTTATATTGAAAAGCTTTAGGATTACTTTTTTTAACCTTTTCGGCAGGCTTAGTATCATGCTGCAATGCTCGAACAAGCTCTTCAACCTTCCTTACAGAAAGTCCATTTAAAAGAATCTGCTGATGAATAAAAAGTTGCTTTTCTATATCTGAAACACTTATTAGCGCACGAGCATGCCCCATCGAAATTTTATTATCTCTTATTGACGCCTGTATACTAGGTGGTAATTTTAACAGACGAAGGTAATTGGTGACAGTCGATCGATTTTTGCTCACACGATCCCCTAACTCTTCTTGCTTTAAATTACATTCGTCGATCATCCGTTGAAAACTGATCGCAACCTCGATAGCATTGAGATTCTCTCGCTGAATATTTTCAATTAAAGCCATTTCCAGCATTTGCTGATCATCGGCAGTTCGAATATAAACCGGTATTTCGGTTAAGCCGGCCAACTTAGAAGCACGTAGACGACGCTCGCCAGAAATTAACTGATAGGCTCCTTCAGATAAACGACGAACCGTTATAGGCTGAATGAGCCCTTGTAGCTTTATGGAATCAGATAATTCTAATAGTGTTTCTTGGTCAAATTCAGTACGTGGCTGAAATGGATTTACCTCGATAAGGTTGATGTCCATCAAGCTAATTGAACCAGAAGCAGCTGCTGGTTTTACTTCACGCTTAGATTCTTGCTGTTGTAATCGATTACGATTTGGCTGACGAATTTCATCGGTATCGTCATTCAATAACGCACTTAAACCTCTCCCTAATCCTATTTTCCGCTGTTGTGCCATATTATTTTATTGCCTCTTTTTTTGTCTTTACTTTATTTATACCGTTTTTCAGTAATATCTCTCTCGCTAAATTTAAATAGTTAATTGCACCTTTCGAGTTCGCATCATGCATGATCACCGATATGCCAAAACTTGGTGCTTCACTCAGCCTGGTATTACGTTGTATAATCGTATTGAATACCAAATCAGTAAAATGAGAGCGCACTTCATCAACCACTTGATTGGATAGGCGTAAGCGTACATCGTACATGGTTAATAAAATGCCTTCAATCTCTAAATCAGGATTCAGTCGGTTCTGAACAATTTTAATTGTGTTTAATAATTTGCCTAATCCTTCTAATGCAAAATACTCACATTGAACAGGAATAATTACTGAATCTGCAGCCGTTAATGCGTTAATCGTAATTAAACCTAAAGATGGTGAACAATCGATAATGATAAAATCATAATCATCTTTAATTTTGTTCAACACCTTTTTCATTTTAAACTCACGCTCATCAAGATTAATCATCTCGATTTCGGCTCCTACTAAATCGATATGAGCCGGCAATAAATCTAAATTAGGGGTCTCGGTTTCACAGATGGCATCTTGAGGTTCTAAATCGTTAATGATGCATTCATAAATACTTGACTTAATTGTGCGAGGATCAAAACCAATACCTGATGTGGAATTGGCTTGTGGGTCCGCGTCAACTAATAAAGTACGGTACTCTAAAACTGCTAAACTGGCGGCTAAATTAATAGAGGAAGTCGTTTTTCCGACCCCACCCTTTTGATTTGCTAATGCGATTATTTTACCCATATATGCGTTTCCCGTCGTTAAATATTATTAACTTCGCTTTTCTTTATTACCTTTTTCTATATTACAAGGTGCTAAGATACGAAAAATCCTATACTCGTTTTACAATGATCACAATCGTTTCAGGAACTAACCGAAAAAATAGCCACACACTAATGGTGGCAAAATTTTATCAGAAAGAAATTTTAAAAAGAGGAATCGAAGCTAACCTGTTTTCATTAGAAGACTTACCTCCAACCATTATTGTATCTGATTTATACGGTGCAAGAAGCGAAGCTTTTAAGCCTATTCAAGAGATGATAACTAAAACAGAAAAATTCTTGTTCGTTATCCCAGAGTATAACGGTAGCTTTCCAGGGGTGCTAAAAGTTTTTATTGACGCCTGCGCTTATCCTGAAAGCTTTTATGGAAAAAAAGCAGCATTAACAGGTGTATCAAGTGGGAAATATGGTAACATCCGTGGTATCGATCACTTTACAGGAGTCTGCAATTATTGCCATATGCATGTCTTGCCATTAAAGCTGCATATCCCTCTTATTAGACAAGAGTTAGATGAAAGTCAATTGATCGTTAAAGAAGACACACTTAATTTCATTTCAGAACAGATAGATAAGTTTTTGGCGTTTTAATGAAAAGAGGCTGTCTCACTAAGCCACTAAAACCAAGAAAGTACGTCTTTGCGAGGAAGTGTGACGAAGCAATCTTCGTTTTTACCATCACCGAATGCTCCGTTTCCTCGCAATGTGGTGATGGTTGACCTTTGATACAGCCTCTTTTGTTGATTAATTTATTCTGCTATTTCCAATCCGCCTCTGTGAAGGTAGGATTAACTACATTTTCTTCCATCGTCATTTTAAGGGTAACCGGCATTTGCGGGCTATTCACCGTCATAACCGATGGAAACTTCAACCCCTCATATTCCGTATAGTCAGAATAGACTACTTCACCAAATTCAGTACTTTCTGACTTTACTTTTAATCCACTTGCTACGCTAAAGTAATCTATGATTTTCACTCCGCCTCGGTTAACGGATACTTTATATGCCTCTTCATCGTTCACTCGGCTAACCCCATCCAGAACCAGCTTTGTTCCGTTTTCCGCATAGTAAGCCTCAGGTACAATCTCCAAATCACCTTTCATCGCAGCTGCGATGTTTTCCGGCAACTCTTGCTCCTGCCCCATTGAACTTGCAACCACTTTGTCTTTTGTAATCGTAATCCTGGCTACTTCTTGTGGCCCCATCATGGTTAGCTTAAGTGCCATACCCTTTTTCGTGTCTACTTGGACGATTTGCGAAATTTGCATCCCCTGGACTTCTGCCGTAGCTGTTTGCTTTAGGCTAGTAACGGCTGAGATCTTGTCTTTGCCTCCTAGCGCCTCTAGATATTTATCAATAACACTTTCAGCAGTCACACCTGCATCCGCTTCAACCTTTTGATCAATATCGCCATCGATGGTATAATCTATCACCTCGCCAAACTGCGATAGTTTATCTTTAAATTCCGCTGCATTTCCAACAATAATTAAATAAGAATGCGTTGGCTTAATGTACTTCGGGGCTAGTTGATCTAACTCGGCCACACTAACCGCATCAAGGTTTTTTAGGTAGTTTTTATAATAATCTTTAGGCAGCTTTTGAATTTCAGCGTTCAAAGCGAAATTTGCGATTGTAGAAGGATCTTCCAAAGACCTTCCAAAACTACCGCTTAAATAGGCTTTTGCTTCTGTCAATTCTTCTTCAGAAATGGTTTTATTATCCAGACGATTCATTTCATAATAAATCTCAGACGCTGCACTATCGGTAACCTCTGTCCGAACACTAGCACTGGCTGAAAACTCACCAATCAATTTACCAGGATTGATACTAGCATAAGCGCCATAGGTAAAACCTTTATCTTCACGAAGGTTCAAAAACAAGCGCGAGGAGGCCCCTCCTCCTAATAAATAAGAAAGTAAAGTCACTGGAATGCGGTCCGGACTATTATACTGAAGATCTACTGGGTAAGCTACTTTAATAACAGACTGTACACTCGCCGGCCGATCTACTAATATAACTTTATTGTCACTTGGTCCTTTCACAGCGGGCCAAACATGATTTGGAACTGTACCTTGTTTCCAATTGCTAAAGTGAGCTTTAACCAGTTTTTCTGCTTCAGTCTTGGTAATATCTCCAACGATAGCCAGATAAGCAATGTTAGGTTTGAAATAGGTATTATAATAGCTTTGAATATCGGCTACTTCCACATTCCCAATGGTCTTCTCAGTTTCCTTCTCGCCATAAGGATGGTTTTTGCCATACAATACAGCGTTCGTTACAGTTTCAGAGATACTATTCGGATTATCTTTTTCTGCAGCAAGACCCGAGATATATTGCTTCTTGATCTTATCGAGCTCTGTTGCGGGAAAACTAGGATTGAACAAAATATCAGATAACAAATCTAATAGCGTTTCCTGATGTTTACTTAGAGAAGAAGCTCTAACTGAAGTAGAACTTACGCTTATACTTGCTCCAATTTGATCGATTGCTTCGTCTAGCTGGACTTTAGTACGGCTTTTTGTACCACTTCTCATCAACTCACCCACCATACTAGTGAGTCCAGCCTTTTCCCCCTCTAGAATCGGATCGCGGTCTAGAATCAACGAATACGTCACACGGGGCAACTTATGATTCTCAACAACGAATACTTTTAAGCCATTAGGCAATGTAAAACTTTCTGCATCACCTATATTGATAGTTGGCGCAGGCCCAGGTGCCGGGTACACAGTACGGTCAACTTGTGCAAAAACAGTACTGAAAGTAAAAAATACAAATAGTATATAAAAACTGATTTTCTTCATCGGAATATTTTTTTGCAATAACATTGCGTTGTTAAAATTTATTTCTGTTCGGCTGCTTTGGGTAAATAATGAAGAACTACTCGTCCACTTCGGTCAAAATACTTTTTCGCAACACGCTGGATATCTTCTCTTTTCACCTGATTGTATTTCTGCATTTCCTTATTTACCTCGTTTACATTTCCAAAATAAACTTTGCTTTCAGCTAAGTTTTGGGCGATACCGGCCACAGATGCATTCTGACTAACAACAGAACTTTCTACTTGGGCCAAAAGCTTTTGAAAATCTTTCTCTGAAACTCCCTCGTTCTTCACTTTTTCTATTTGCTCATCAATGCTCATCTCCAAAGAGTCTACATTAATGCCCATATTAGCAATACCATACAACAAAAACAGACCTCCGTCTTCCAAATTTAATGGCAAGGCCATTACCGCTACCGCCTTTTGTTGTTTGTCAACCAATTCCCTATTTAATAAAGAACTTTGTCCGCCTGCCAAATAAGTAGAAAGCATCCCTAGAGCGTAAGAGTCTGGATTGTTTTTCGGAGGAAGATTATAAGCTTCAATCACCGCTGGCAACTGAATGTTATCATAAATAACGTCCCGTATTTCTTCGGTTCTTATCGGTTCTTTAATAGAGGGCCGATTAATGGTATGTGTTCCTTTTGGTATTTCAGAAAAATAATCCTTTACCCATTTCTCAGTCTGATCATAATCAATGTCGCCCGCAATGGTTAAAATAGCGTTATTTGGAACATAAAAGGTTTTATAAAAATCGACAAACTCACTTATTTTTGCCGCGTTCAAATCCTCCATCGATCCGATAGGCGCCCACTGGTAAGGATGTTCTTTATATGATCGTTTTAAAACCTCAATTAGAATCGAACCATATGGCTGGTTATCAATACGCTGACGTCTTTCTTCCTTCACGACTTCTCTCTGCGTATTTACTCCAATGGAATCCACTTTAGCATGAAGCATACGCTCACTTTCCATATATAGAGCGGTTTCCAAATAATTGGAAGGCACAACTTCATAATAATAAGTTTGATCATTACTGGTAAATGCATTTAAAGTTCCGCCAATGGACTGAACCTTTTTCATGTATTCACCGCGTCCAATGTTTTCGGTACCTTCAAATAATAAATGCTCAAAAAAGTGTGCGAAACCCGTTCTCCCCGGATTTTCATTTTTTGAACCTACGTGGTACAACACCGAAACGGCTACGATCGGGGTAGATTTATCTTGGTGTAAAATCACGCTTAAGCCATTATCGAGCGTAAACTCTTTAAACTTAATTTCTGTTTGAGCCTGAACGCCAATACTGAAACCTAGCAATATTAAAAATAGCGGAATCGCCAACCTTTTAGTCTTCATTGATTGAGGTGTTGATTTATAATTAGTATACACAATTTACCAATTTAGATGCGTAAACAATTCATTCGTTACATTAGCACTACCTTTTTAATAACTCACTACAATTTTACAGTTTATCTAAAGTAATCATCTAATAAATAAATAGCTTAGTTCCCTCATTCATCCCAGATAAAAGACAAATATTTCAATGAAACCATCATGAGCTCGCTAAACGAAACTCACAAGCCGAGGAGAATTATCCACTCATGATAGCTTCATTACCATTAAACCGAGTGAAACGAGCTCATTAATGCAAATAATTATAAACACTAATTAATAAAAACAACTTATCCCAATGAAAAAACTTTACCTCTTTTTACTCCTTTTTGGAAGCAGCTATTTTGTAAATGCACAAGTAAGGAATTCATCGACAACAAATACTGCAAATTATCAATTAGCAGCACAGTTCTCACCAGAAAAACTTAAAAAGACAATATTCTCAACTTCTGTTGAGCCAAACTGGTTACCGAATTCGAATCGTTTTTGGTATACTTATAGTAGTTCCGACGGACAGAAATGGTACCTAGTCGATGCCGAAAAAGCAACGAAAAGATTTCTATTTGACAATGCCGATATGGCTGCAAAACTAAGTGTAATCGTAAGGGATCCATTTGATGCCAAACACCTAAAACTAAACAATCTACTATTCTCAGATAATGAACAACAAATCCGTTTCGAAGTAAATAGCAGCCTAGATACTTTAAAAACAGCGGAAGAGCTAAAAGAAAGCAAGAACAAAACCGATAGCTTAAAGAAAAAAATCTTTTATTTAGAATATGATCTGCAAAGCACTAAACTCGTTGAACTCGCGGATAGCTTAAAACCCAAAACCCATAAACCATGGGCCTCGTTTTCGCCTGATACATCTGTCGTAATCTTTGCAAAAAACTACAACCTGTATTGGATGGACAAAGCCAACTACCAAAAGGCTTTGAAAGATGAGAAAGATAGTACCATTGTTGAGCATCAACTGACTAAAGAGGGTATTAAAAATTATGCGTTTGGTGGGGACGGAAACCTGATCAGCGGTGAAGAGGAAAAGGAGAAAGAAAAAAGGAAGGCCGTAAGAATACTATGGTCACCTGATGGAAGACATTTTGCTTTAACTAGAAAAGATAGTCGGCACCTTACCGATTTATGGGTAATCAACAATGTGGCTGCCAACAGACCCACTTTAGAAACCTATAAATACCAAATGCCTGGCGAAGCCGATTCTACCAAGCAAGAGCTTTATATTTTTAACTTTCCTGCCAAAACCTATAAACAAGTCAACGTTGACGCTTTTAAAAACCAAACGATAGGTTTATGGTCTGCAAAGCAACCTGTTGCCAAACCAAACAATCCAGTACGAATCAGCACTTGGCATGGAGACGATAATTCTTTTTATTTTTATAGAAGCAGTCGAGATCTAAAACGCATCGATCTTGGAAAAGTAAATGTCAATGGAGACGTTTCTATACTTATTGAAGAACGCTCCAATATTTATTTAGACATTCAAAGACCTGAATTAATCAATGGCGGAAAGGAATTTGTCTTTTGGTCTGCACGCGACGGCTGGGGGCACCTATACCTCTATGACGCTAATGGGAAGTTAAAAAACCAGATCACCAAAGGAGAATATTTTGCTTCGCAGGCGTTAAGCGTTGATGAAAAAACCAGAACACTCTATTTTGCGGCAAATGGAAAAGAAGCAAACGAGGATCCATATTTCAACCATCTATATCGTGTTAACTTGGATGGGAATGGGCTAAAGCTTTTAAATCAAGGCGACTTTGATCATCAGTTTACCCTAAATGACGATAACAGATTCTTTGTTAACAATTGGTCTCGTGTAAACACAGTGCCCGAGTCGGCACTATACGACAATACGGGGCGTAAAGTATTGCCATTAGAAACTGCCGACTTCTCTCAACTTTTTGCTTCTGGGTATAAATTCCCTGAACCCTTTAAAGTGAAAGCTGAGGATGGGATTACTGACCTATATGGGGTGATGTATAAACCTTTTGACTTTGACTCTACCAAAACCTATCCTTTGATTGAATATGTATATCCTGGTCCGCAAACTGAAGCCGTTAATAAATCCTTTGGCAGAAGTATGGACCGTACAGACCGCTTGGCGCAGTTAGGTTTTATTGTGATATCAGTTGGAAATAGAGGCGGCCATCCTGCACGCTCGAAATGGTATCATACCTTCGGATATGGAAACTTACGGGATTACGGCTTGGCTGACAAAAAAGTAGCTGCAGAACAATTAGCCAATCGCCATTCCTTTATCGACATTAGTAAAGTTGGAATTACCGGCCATTCAGGCGGTGGCTTTATGTCAACCGCGGCCCTGTTAGTCTACCCGGATTTCTTTAAGGTAGCCGTCTCGGGAGCAGGTAACCATGAAAATAACATTTACAACCGCTGGTGGAGTGAGCGCCATCATGGAGTAACGGAAAGATTAACTCCGAAAGGGGACACTACCTTTATCTATAATATCGAAAAAAACAGCGACTTGGCTAATAATTTAAAAGGGCATCTGCTTTTAGTAACTGGCGACATCGATAATAATGTGCATCCGGCAAATACAATAAGAATGGCAAACGCTTTGATCAAGGCTAACAAACGCTTTGATTTCATCTTAATGCCGGGTCAACGTCATGGTTTTGGTGATATGACCGAATACTTCTTTTGGAGAATGGGTGAGTATTTCGCCGAACACCTATTAGGAGATTACCGCCGAGGTGCTGATATTATGGAAATGAACAGAGACGTTCCCAGAAAAAAATAGCGTTCTTTGGACAACAGGTTTTAATGAGGCTGTTTCACTAAGCCACTAAAGCACGTCATTGCGAGGAAGCATGACGAAGCAATCTTCGTTTTTACCCTCACCAGATTGCTTCGTTTCCTCGCAATGACGGTGAGGGTTGACTTTTGATACAGCCTCATTTTTTATCAAAAAAACTTTGAGTTGATCTCTTCTACCAATATCTCCAGATCTTGCTAGACACTTACTGATTTATTCGAGAAGCAAACGATAACATCTAACAAAAACGAAAACACGAAATAATGTTGAAGGATCGATCAGATATTAAGGAAGATAAACATAATTTACTAAATTTATGGAATTCTAGTTTAATTACATCTATTAAGGAAATGGAGAGCTTATGAGTTTTGGAAAGCGAAAGTATCGATATAAAGGGGGAGGACAGGTGAGTGAAAGTCGAGTAATGACTATTTCAATAGTTGTCGGTATTCTTATTGTAATGCTTTTAATCTATTTATTTTAACACAAAAGAAGAATTGAGTTTTTTATGTTTAATCCAAATTCGCCATTTGTTTACATGACGAATTTGGATTTTATATGTTAGAACGATCGCATTGATTGCTATGTTGTAATAAGGATTACAACTCTTCTTTCAAGCTGGTTTTCTGGTCTTCTACCAGATTCTCTTCTGTAGATTCAATCCCTTCTTCCTCGAACAAGGGTAATTCTTTCAAAATTGAATACCAGCTAATTATCTTTTTGATATCAGATGCGTAAACACGGTCTTGATCATGAGAAGGGGCAACAGCTTGGAAAAATTCTCTTAATGCTCTTCCGTCAGCCTTTACGTTGGGGATATTACCTACAGTTTTCATAGCTTCCAACACATCCGGCAGCCGGATGTCTTCGTCATCACCAAAAATTGTAATGTCCTCAAGAGATGCCATCTTTGTATTGGACATATTCACGACGATTTTCATTTTTTGATCGTCTAAACTTTCCAGTACAACTCCTGACTTATTTTGTCCTATTAATTTAAATAGTCCGGGCTTTCCCGAAACTGATACTATTCCTTTTAAGTTCATCCTTTCTTAATCTTCAATTACTTCTATACCCAAGATTTTGTCACCTTGTTTGATTTCGTCAACAATATCTACGTTTTCGATGACTTTACCGAAGCAGGTATGATTTCTGTCAAGATGAGCGGTATTATTGCGACTATGGCAGATAAAAAACTGAGATCCACCTGTATTACGCCCGGCATGCGCCATGGATAAAACTCCTCTATCATGGAACTGATTCTCTCCTTCAAGCTCGCAGTCAATGCTATACCCTGGACCGCCAGCGCCTGTTCCTGTAGGATCACCGCCCTGAATTACAAAATCAGGAATCACACGGTGAAAGGTAACTCCATCATAAAAGCCAGACTTAGCCAACTTTAAAAAATTTTCTACTGTTTTCGGTGCATCTGTATCGTAAAACTGTACCGTCATATCACCTTTCTCGGTTTTTATTATTGCTTTGCTCATCATTTTTAAATTTATATTACAAAGATAGTATTTACTGGTTAATCATAAAACTTCCAACTTAAACCAAAACGAAAGTTTGCATCTAACATCGGATACCGTCTAACGGTATAATATCCATTTGAAAAAAGCCCTTGGTTTAAATAATCATAACGTAAAAAAAAGTTTGTCCTTTTTAAAGTCGCCGTTAACCATACATCAACAATAGGATAGGTGGAAAACTCAATGTTGGCATTGTCTTTATAAAACTGACTTGTATTTATTGAGTACGAAGGGTTAATGAAAGGCGTATTGAATCGCACATCAAAACCCACGTTCATATTGATAACCTTCACAATTGTATTATTATAATAAAAACTATGAAAAGTGTAAATTTCAGGAGTTTGTAAAATAGTAGAGAAGTCCGTTTTTTGATAGACTGCAAAGTTGTCGAATCTAAAGTTGCCAAACTTTACTTTTTCCCCTACTGTGATTTTCAATAAATTAATATTACTAGTTACCTGAGCGGGTTCAATTCTCCGCTGAAGTAAGGGGTCGAAGTTTGGATTATCTACTTCTTTATAATAAAGATAATTGCTAAGCAAATAATATTCAGCTTTGCCAAAGAAACCAAACTTTGGAATTTCATAAGCGAAAGAAAGATTATGTATTTTTGTTTTTTCAAAATCCCTATCCCATTTACTATACTGGTAATTTACATGTTCGAATAGGTATTCAGGCGATTTATTTTGGGTATAAGCACCCAGCACAACCCTACCTACGTTGTTGCTCAGTAATATATTTGCTTTTGCTTCATATAGGTAATCTCCAAAATTTCTGCCGACAACAATTTGATTTAAATTCCCTTCTATATTCACACGGTCGCTAAGGCGATAACCGATACCAGCCTTTGCTGTCGTGTTTTGAAAAGTTCTCTTATTCCCCATTTCATTGTACCAATAGAGCTCATGTAATAAACGCAGATCAAGCTTTACTTCATTCTTAATAAAAGAAACTGATTTTCCTCTTAAATAAAAGCTGTACCCAAACTCGTTACTGATGGTTTTTAGTCGAGTGGAATCATTTGTTAAAATAAACTGTCCATAGGGAAATGCACCATTTACGTCGTCTTCATTCTTGTAAAATTTGAATTTTTTTGAATTTAAACGCAAGCTATGGAAGACTCGTTGTGTTGGTAATATCTGCTGTTCTTCAGTCCCTGCATTTAGGGTGTCAATGCGACCGATAAAAAAACTTTGCCTTAGAAAAAAGCTATGATCAACCCACGTTTGCCTCGGCCTTTCTTCTCTTGCCCCATTCAGACGCACGAATTGCGACATATTCTCTGGTCGATCCACTTGCCTAAAAATAGTGTCGTTTAAGACTGAACCATTTTCCGTCGCAATCAATGTATTAAATACAGCGTTAGTCAAAAGATTATAACGATGATTCTTCGATTCGTACCAAGAAAAGACGGCTGCCTTTACGTCATTATATCGTTGATTCTGATAATTTCCTTTTGATAATGCGAAATGAAGATCTCCGCCAATACTCCATAAGGGATTGATATTTTGAGCAACCTGAGCTCTAAAAACTTGATCAGTGGTTACAAAATATAATTCAGAGTAGGGTGCCCTATTCCGATAATAGCGAACGGAATCAGGCTTCAGAAGATAGCGCTCAAGACTATGAAAGCCAGTCTGGAAACCTATTGTTTTACTTGGGTTAAACAATAAATCTCGGGTGGGCAAACCATAATTCCCGGTATTGATACTTGGATTCGTAGGTTGGCTTTGTGGGTTATAGTATTGAAAACCTCGAAGGGTAGTATCAAGTGGAACCGTAAACGTTCCTAATTGCATGCGATCTAGCGTGGTATAGCGAATATACTTAGAAGAATAGATAACTGTATCTCCTGGAAAATCTTCCGCATTTCGTACTGAATCAAGATCAGTGCCCCATTCTTCGCTCCTGTCTATTTTTATTTGCGCTTTAAGCGAAAAATTAATGACACAAACAAGAACGCCCACGAAAAAAAGTCGAAATGCTTTAATCATCTCACAAAGCTATCAATTCTTTTAAAATCATCGTCATTTTAGGCTCAACCTTTGTTGCTATTTCTACAATATCTTCAAACGAAACAGGTTGCAAATCTTCGTGAAATCCCTCATCTGTTACAACCGAAATTGCAAACGTCGGCAAACCCATATGATTTGCAACGATGACCTCAGGCACCGTGCTCATACCTACGATATCCCCACCAATCAATCGCATGTATCGATACTCGGCACGTGTTTCTAAATTTGGACCGGATGTGGCCACATACACCCCCTGGTGGATACGAATACCCATCCTAGATGCTATTTTCATTGCACTAGAAATGAGGTTAACATCATAGGGCTTGCTCATATCAGGAAACCTTGGTCCTAAATAATCTATATTAGTGCCGCGCAAAGGATTATCTGGTAGAAGATCAATATGGTCGTCTATACAAACTAAATCGCCTTTCTTTATTTCAGAATTCAATGAACCGCTTGCATTTGAAACAAATAATCGCTCAATTCCCAATTGTTTTAAAACACGAACTGGGAAAGTAATTTGTTGCATGGAATAACCTTCATAATAATGGAGCCTTCCCTGCATAGCCACCACTTTCTTCCCACCTAGAGTGCCGAAAATCAACTTACCAGAATGAAATTCAACAGTAGAAACTGGAAAATTAGGAATGTGAGCATACATTAATGTCTTTTCAATCTCGACCTCATCTACTAATTTAGCTAAACCAGTACCTAAAATGATCCCAACTTCGGGCCTGAAGTCTTTGATTTGTTCTCGAATATAATGTAATGTTTCATTTAGTTTAGACATACCCACAACGTATTAAGTGTAATTTTTTGAATTGCAATATTTATAAATTTGTTCAGCTAGTATTTCTTGATCAGGGTCACTAAATGTTGTTTCGATCGGCAATATTAAAATCGGTAAAGCCCCTGTCAAGCTAGATAAAGAATCTGCTTTAAGTCGTTGTGCATCCTTCTCTGTTGTAACAATTCGCTTATTACGATCCTTTATTAATTCGAATTTAGCAGAAATACTTCTAATATCCCGCTCAGTATACTGATGGTGATCTGCATACTTCAACAAGTAGACTTCCTTCGCCTGTCTTTTTAAGTACTCTACTAAGAGGCTAGGGTTTGCAATCCCTGTTACTACCAAAACTACATCATCTTGATTGATATTCTCTTCTAATTTATCAATCATCTTTTTCTCGTGATTTAACCAATAAGGTTGTCCATATTTCAAATAAGAAAATAATACCGGTTGATTGAAAGACGCATGAACACGATTCACAGCCTTTTGTTTTTCATCTTCAGAAAGACTTTCGGGTGACTTACTGATCACAATGATATCCGCACGTTTCCTCTGACTGAAGGTATCTCGTAAATTTCCTGCAGGCAAAAGAAGTTTTGGCTGAAATAAACTGTTGTATTCTAGTAAAAGAATACTAAAGCCAGGCTTTAAAGCTCGATGCTGAAAGGCATCATCCAGAATTATCAAATCATGATCCTTTTTTAACTTGATAACCCCTTCTACCCTATCTTCACAAACGGCAACGGTAATTTTAGGGTATTTTCTTTTAAACTGTAAGGGTTCATCACCAACCGCTATTGAATCGTGATTATCTTCTACCAAAAGAAAGCCTTTAGTTTTCCTCCCGTATCCTCTACTCAAAGTAGCTACTTTATGGCTATGTGAGAGCATACGGATAAGGTACTCAGTCATAGGACTCTTTCCAGCACCTCCAACTGCCAAGTTGCCAACAACGATAATGGGAATGTCAAAGCCTGTAGATTTTAGTATCCCCCAATCGTAAGCCTTATTACGCAGTGTGATAACAATGCCATAAAGTAATGAAAAAGGCCACAAAAGAAGTCGAAGATAGCTCAGCATATTTATCTTCAAAAATAAACATAATTTTGACTCTTTTTGATATTACCTAAGCGTTACAATTGGATTATGGCAAAAAAAGAATTAAAGGTATCTTTGTGAATAACAAAAATAAATCAATATGCTTAAAGGATTTTTTAATGTGCCGACTCCGATCAACGAACCGGTGTTATCATACGCACCCGGTAGTAAGGAGCGACAACTGTTACAACAAACTTTACAAAGTATGCGTGCTGAAGAAGCTGACATACCCATGCACATAGGAGGAGAAGAAATAAGGACAAATAATAAAACGGCCTTGCGCCCTCCCCATGATCATCAACATATTTTAGGATACTTTCACCAGGGCGATAAATCCCATGTTAAACAGGCTATAGACGCAGCTTTAACTGCGAAGGAGAAGTGGGAAAACCTTCCTTGGGAAGAGCGAGCTGCCATTTTCTTAAAAGCAGCCGATCTCTTGGCGGGTCCTTATCGTTATAAAATCAACGCGGCAACCATGCTGGGGCAATCAAAAAATGCTTATCAGGCAGAAATTGATGCTGCATGTGAGTTTATTGACTTTTTACGTTTCAACGTGAAGTACATGGCTGAAATTTATGGTCAACAACCGCCAGTTTCTCCAGAGGGGGTATGGAATCGTGTTGAGCATCGTCCACTAGAAGGTTTTGTCTTTGCTTTAACTCCTTTCAATTTTACCGCTATCGCGGGCAACTTGCCAAGTTCGGCAGCGATGATGGGTAATGTGGTAGTATGGAAACCGGCTAACACTCAAGTGTATGCAGCCAATGTTATCATGGAAGTTTTCCAAAAGGCAGGCTTGCCTGATGGCGTAATCAACTTAGTTTACGTTTCTGGTCCAGATGCGGGCGAAGTGATCTTCAAACATCCAGAATTTGCAGGAATCCATTTCACAGGTTCTACCGGGGTCTTTCAAAATATTTGGAAAACTATTGGGGACAATATTCATCGTTATAAATCATACCCTAGAATCGTAGGTGAAACTGGCGGTAAAGACTTTATTCTAGTTCACCCTTCTGCTGACGTCGATGTCGCAAATACTGCGATCCTGCGGGGTGCTTTTGAATACCAAGGTCAAAAATGTTCTGCAGCTTCACGGGTATATATTCCAGCAAGTTTATGGCCTGAACTCAAAGAGAAAATGCAGCGAGATATTGCTTCGTTCAAAGTAGGTCCGGTTGAAGATTTCACTAATTTCGTAAATGCAGTAATTGATGAAAAATCTTTTGATAAACTAACAGGATATATTAACGATGCGAAAAATGATCCTGATGTTGAAATCATTGCCGGAGGAGAATACGACAAATCTAAAGGATATTTCGTCGAGCCTACTGTTATCGTAGCTTCAAGAGCTGACTATATTACCATGTGCGAAGAGCTTTTTGGTCCTGTGTTGACCGTTCATGTCTATGAAGATGAAGAGTACGCAGAGATTTTAACGGTAATTGACAAAACGTCCATTTATGCTCTTACAGGTGCCGTTATTGCACAAGATCGCTATGCCATTGCCCAAGCTTCTCATGCCTTGAGAAATGCTGCTGGGAATTTTTACATCAACGACAAATGTACAGGAGCAGTTGTTGGTCAACAACCCTTTGGTGGAGCTAGAGGATCCGGAACGAATGATAAAGCAGGGTCGATGATCAATTTGCTTCGTTGGGTTTCACCTCGAACGATCAAAGAAAGCTTTAACCCTCCTACAGATTATCGATATCCTTTCTTAGACGAAGGTAAATAACCACGATTAAGCCGCGCACAGGCGTGGAGGCTGTATCATTAAGCTAAAACTAAGAAAATACGTCCTTGCGAGGAAGAATGACGAAGCAATCTTTTTTTCCATCACCAGATTGCTTCGCACGCTGCCAACGACGGTAATGTTTGATTTTTGATACACCCTCCTCGTTTTTTATTGCGGATCTAATGAAAAGGTCAAAACCTTTACTTTTTTCTATTTAAATTCAAATAAGTCAGGAAGATGTCCCATTCCGGTACAGCTTACATTAAGGTCGGTAATTAGCCCGGTTTGTAAACTATATGCCCATCCGTGTAAGGACAATTCAACACCTTTTTTCCAAGCGTTTTGGACGATACTTGTTTTTGACAAACTATACACCCCTTCCATTACATTTAACTCAGTCAAACGATTGGTTCGCTGAGTCAGGTCTTCAATTCTATCCAATTCTTGAGCATGAAGACGATAGACATCTTTAATATGCCCCAACCAGTTATCGATCAACCCAAACTGCTGATTGCTCATGGCCGCTGCTACCCCACCACATCCATAATGACCACAAACAATTACATATTTAACTTCCAATATATTTACAGCGTAATCAAGCACACTCAGCATGTTCATATCACTGTTAACGATCACATTAGCAATGTTTCGATGTACGAAAATCTCACCGGGTTTTGTATGTGTTATCTGATTGGCGGGGACTCGACTATCCGAACAGCCTATCCACAAAACTGGAGGGTTTTGCTTGTTAACGAGTCGGTCAAAGAACTCTGGATCAGAAGCTAAAGCCTCCTGTACAAATTCCTTATTTCCTATCAGGAGCTCTTCATAAGAAATATCTCCAAAGCTCTGTTTTTCGTCTTTTGCACACATATAAAATGATTTTATTTCTATTATTTCAAATAACCAAACATGAATAAAGGCTTGTACATGTAAGCTAAATTCCTCCAAAAGTAAGAAAACATCCTTAGCTTGAAAAAATAAAAATATTATAGTCAAATCTATTCCGAACAGTTTTTACGGGCTTGATTCATAAACAAACAAAATTAGTATCTTTATAATTGTTAAAGTATTTCTGACAAATCAGCCTGCATAGACCAAAATCTAATTAAATTGAAAGAAAAGATACAGTTACTAAAAGAAAAAAGGGAACAAGCTTTACTAGGCGGAGGAAACATTCGAATCGAAAGTCAACATAAAAAAGGCAAGCTAACCGCTCGAGAGCGTATTCATTTTTTACTCGATGATGGCACTTTTGAGGAAATTGGAATGTTTGTAACGCATCGCAGTACAGACTTTGGGATGGAAAAAGAAAAGTTTTTGGGAGATGGAGTTGTCACTGGTTATGGCGAAATAAATGGTCGATTAGTATATGTCTTTTCTCAAGACTTCACCGTTTTTGGTGGTTCTTTATCTGAAACCTATGCTGAGAAAATTTGCAAAATAATGGACTTAGCTATGCAAAATGGAGCTCCACTTATTGGATTGAATGATTCTGGTGGTGCGCGGATACAAGAGGGCGTGGTCTCTTTAGGGGGCTATGCAGATATCTTTTACCGAAACACTTTAGCTTCAGGTATGATTCCCCAATTATCGGCCATTATGGGGCCATGTGCGGGAGGTGCTGTCTATTCACCCGCGATTACCGATTTCACTCTAATGGTTGAAAACACTTCGTATATGTTCGTTACTGGCCCGAATGTTGTAAAAACAGTTACCCACGAAGAGGTTTCAGCGGAAGAGTTAGGTGGCGCTATCGCCCATGCTACTAAATCCGGGGTCACACATTTCGCCTGTGCTAACGAATTGGCGGCGATTACCACAATTAAAGACCTATTGAGTTATATGCCTCAGAATTGTGAGGACGAAGCTCCTAGACTGCCGTATGAGGAAAAAAACGAATATCGAGAAAAGCTGAATTCGATTATTCCTGAAAACCCATCACACCCTTATGATATTCGCGAAGCAATAGAAGAATTAGTGGATGTAAACAGTTTTCTAGAAGTTCATAAAGATTTTGCGGAAAACATAGTCGTCGGATTTGGAAGGATAGCAGGCAGGAGCATTGGTATTATTGCCAACCAACCCGCAAATTTGGCAGGTGTTTTAGACATTAAAGCGTCTACAAAGGGCGCCAGATTTGTTAGGTTCTGTGATTGCTTCAATATCCCTTTATTAGTTTTGGAAGATGTACCAGGCTTTTTACCCGGTACAGATCAGGAGTGGAATGGCATTATCACACATGGAGCAAAACTTCTATTTGCATTTAGCGAGGCAACTGTTCCTCGCATAACCATTATCACCCGAAAGGCCTACGGTGGAGCATACTGTGTTATGAACAGCAAACATATTGGTGCCGATTTAAATTTCGCTTGGCCAACGGCGGAGATAGCAGTAATGGGTGCTAAAGGGGCGGCAGAAATCATCTTCAAAAAAGATATCAACAACGCAGAAAATGCTGAACTGGAATGGCTCAAAAAAGAAAAAGAATTTTCTAATAAATTTGCAAATCCGTATCGAGCGGCAGAACGAGGCTTTATTGATGAAGTAATTGAACCAGCAGAAAGTAGACAAAAGCTTATTAAAGCATTTCAAATGCTCCAAAATAAAGCCGTAAATTTACCTAAGAAAAAACACGGAAATATTCCTTTATAAACGATAAAATAAATGTCAAAAAACGAAAACAATCATCAAAAAATAGTTACAAAAGAATCTTTAGCCTTCTTTGAAAAATATATAAATAATCCTTCGCCAACAGGTTTTGAATGGGAAGGTCAACGTTTATGGTTAGATTATTTAAAACCGTATGTGGATGAATCCTTTACGGATCATTATGGAACTGCTGTTGGTGTTATTAATCCAGAAGCTGAATATAAAGTGGTAATTGAAGCGCATGCCGACGAAATTTCTTGGTTTGTAAATTATATTAATCCCGAGGGGCTAATTTATGTGTTGCGTAATGGTGGTTCTGATCATCAAATTGCACCCTCAAAACGAGTAAACATTCATACGGATCAAGGAATAAGAAAAGCTGTTTTTGGATGGCCAGCTATCCATACCAGAAATTCCAAGGAAAAAGAAGAGAGTCCAACTACAAAAAATATTTTTATTGATTGTGGCTGTACAAGCAAAGAAGAGGTAGAAGCTTTAGGTATTCACGTAGGCTCAGTGATTACTTATGAGGATGAATTTATGATTTTGAATGATCGCTATTATGTAGGTCGTGCCTTGGATAATCGTGCGGGTGGATTTATGATTGCAGAAGTTGCACGCTTATTAAAAGAAAACAATAAAAAACTTCCGTTTGGATTATACATTGTCAATTCTGTTCAAGAAGAAATCGGACTGAGGGGAGCAGAGATGATCGCTCATCGTATAAAGCCAAATGTGGCCATCATTACGGATGTCACGCATGATACTCAAACTCCAATGATCACGAAAAACACAGAAGGAGATTTAGCTTGCGGAAAGGGACCTGTAATCTCTTATGCACCAGCCGTTCAAATCAATCTTAACCGATTGCTTATAGAAACAGCCCAGAAGAATAATATTCCTTTCCAAAGGCAAGCATCGTCACGGTCTACAGGAACAGATACGGATGCATTTGCGTATTCAAATGCTGGTGTCCCATCTGCTTTAATTTCTCTTCCTTTACGATACATGCATACTACAGTTGAAATGGTTCATATGGAAGATCTAGATAATGTAATCCGCTTAATCTATGAAACTCTAGGTAATTTAAAAGCAGATCAAGATTTTAGAACTTTCTCGAAATAATCGACAAATCTTTAGAATCTAAGTAAACCATCGGGAATACTCATGTATAATTAATAAGATGTTGAATCTTAGCAAAAAAGGAAATGGACGAGGCCTCAAGTTTTATAGAAAAAATAAATAAATCCTATCAACCCAAAGGAGATTATATTTATTTAGGTTCAGGAATTTTAAATGGTGAAATTATTGCGCCTGCACAGGTCAATCTTTCATTAAAGATGATGAACCGTCATGGCCTTGTCGCAGGGGCAACAGGCACTGGAAAAACGCGAACGCTACAACTTATAGCCGAGCAACTTTCTGATGCAGGAGTTCCTGTCTTTATGCTGGATGTTAAAGGTGACTTATCTGGGCTTCATCAAGAGGGTGACCTTCTTCCTGCTTTAATAGAGAGAGGTGAGTTACTACATCGACCATTTATACCTGAAGGGTTTCCTGTTGAATTATTTTCTTTAAGCGGAAAAGTTGGTAATCCTATGCGAATTACCATAGACGAGTTCGGGCCCGTGATGTTAGCAAGGGTATTAGATTTAAATGATACGCAAACGGGAGTATTGACTGCGATATTCAAATATGCCCATGATAATAATATGCCTTTAGTAGATTTAGAAGACCTTAAAAAGTTACTAAATTACCTTTCACAGGGACCCGGGGCCGTGGAAATCAAAGCTGATTACGGAAGCATAAGTACCAGCTCTTCCAGTACAATCTTACGTAAGATTGTAGGTCTTGAACAACAGGGCTTAGCAAATATTTTCGGTGAAACTTCTTTTGATATCCAAGACTTGTTTAATCGTGAAGATGGAAAAGGTGTAATCTCATTACTGAATATTTCTGATGTTCAAGATCAGCCCCTTTTATTTTCAACCTTTTTAATGAGTTTATTGGCTCAGCTTTTTAAAAAGCTTCCTGAAGTTGGTAACCCTGAAAAACCGAAATTGGTTTTCTTTTTCGATGAAGCTCATTTGCTATTTAAGAACGCATCAAAAACATTTTTATCCCAAATTGATCAGATTATTAGGCTGATTCGCTCAAAGGGCGTCGGCGTATTTTTCTGTACACAAGCGGCAACCGATATCCCGGAAAATATATTAGGGCAACTTGGAAGCAGGGTTCAGCATGCTTTACGTGCCTTCACCCCAAATGATGCGGATGCATTAAAAAAGACCGTAAAAACATATCCTCATTCTGAGTTCTATGAAATCGATCGGGTTTTGACACAGTTAGGAACGGGGCAAGCATTAATTACTGTATTAAATGATAAGGGTATACCTACTGAAGTGGTAGCTACACATTTGATACCACCCAGAGCAAAGATGGATCCATTAGATCCTCAATCGTTTCAGCAACTGATAGTCAATTCTCCATTTTATCAGAAATATCATGCTACTACCAACCCTCATAGTGCAGATGAAATAATAGATATCAAAATCGCACAAGCAGAATTAAAAAAAGCCCAAGAAAAACCAACTATCAAACCCGCTTCTGCACGTAAAAGCACGAGACAGACACCGATGGAAGCAGCACGCAAGGCTGTCACAAGCACAGTGGCTAGGGAAATAGCAAGAGGAGCAAGTAGAGTGCTCGTAAGTATGTTTGCTGCAATGTTAGGAGGGAAAAAGAAACGATAATAAAGTATTGACCCTAACTCTATTTAAACTGAGCAAAAATGCTCTTTATAACCATAAGTATAAACACTAATAAATAAACAATTATCAAATGAAAAAACCCACACTTTTAATATTAGCTGCAGGAATGGCTAGTCGATATGGAAGTATGAAACAAATTGATGGCTTTGGGCCAAACGGTGAAACAATTATCGATTATTCTATCTATGACGCTATTAAAGCCGGATTCGGTAAAATATGCTTCATAATAAAAGAAGAATTTGCTGAAAACTTTAAGGAGATATTTGAGCCTAAATTAAAAGGAAAGATTGAAATCGATTATGTTTTTCAAGATTTTGACTTAACAAAACATGGTATACAAAGAAAAGTAGAACGCTTAAAACCGTGGGGCACCGCCCATGCGGTACTAGCCGCAAAAAATAATATTAATGAGCCGTTTTGCGTAATTAATGCCGATGATTTCTATGGCTACGACTCTTTTAAGAAAATGGCCGATTTCCTAACGAACGAAGTCAGTGACGAGCATTTTGCTTTAATGGGCTATCAAATAGACAAAACATTGTCAGAGTACGGTTCCGTCTCCCGAGGTGTTTGCCAAGTAGATGAAGAAGGAAATATGACAGCTGTTACAGAGCGCACCAAGGTATATTTTAAAAAAATAGACAATGTGAAGAAAGTTTTCTTTGAAGAGGATGGCATAGAATATGAATTACCACATACCTCCCGAGTCTCTATGAATTTTTGGGGCTTTACTCCATCTGTCTTTAGAGATTCTGAAGAATTACTCCAAGAATTTGTCGAAGAAAATCATCAAGATCCCAAAGCTGAATTCTTCATCCCTTTAGTAGCCGATGAATTGATTAAAGAAAAAAAGGCTTCCTTTAAAGTAATCCCTACTGCATCTCAATGGTTTGGAGTAACTTATTTAGAAGATAAACCAATCGTTCAAGATAGCATCTCTAACTTAATAAAAAGTGGTGTTTATCCTGAGCAATTATGGGATTAAAAAATCCACTTCCTTCGTTGCTAAAACTCAATTAATAAAAAAAGGCTCGATGAATCGAGCCTTTTTTATTAATTGAGTTTTATGATTGATTACTATTTATCATCATCTTTTACCTCTTCAAAATCAACATCTGTAACATCATCTGGTGATGCTTGTTGATCTGTTGAAGAATTAGGTCCACCTTCTTGAGTAGGCGCTCCTTCAGCGGTTTTGTACATATCTTCCGAAGCAGCATTCCAAGCAGTTTGCAATTCAGCTTGAACAGCGTCTATAGTTGCAAAATCTTTTGCTGCATAAGCCTCTTTCAATTTCTTCAAACCTTCTTCAATTGGTGCTTTTTTCTCAGCTGGAATTTTATCACCATATTCTTTGATCTGCTTTTCAGTTGAAAAGATTAAAGCATCAGCAGCATTTAATTTATCTACTTCTTCTTTTGCTTTTTTATCCGATTCAGCATTAGCATCAGCTTCCTCTTTCATTTTCTTGATTTCTTCATCAGTTAACCCTGAAGAAGCTTCAATTCTAATTTTTTGCTCTTTATTGGTAGCTTTATCTTTTGCAGACACGTGTAATATACCATTCGCATCAATATCAAAGGTTACTTCAACTTGAGGTACACCGCGAGGCGCAGGTGGAATTCCATCTAAATGGAAACGGCCAATAGTCCTGTTTTGATTGGCCATCGGGCGCTCACCTTGAAGAACATGGATTTCAACAGAAGGTTGATTATCCGACGCAGTAGAAAACACTTCCGACTTTTTAGTAGGAATGGTAGTATTTGATTCAATTAATTTTGTCATTACACCGCCCATAGTTTCAATTCCTAGGGAAAGTGGAGTAACGTCTAATAAAAGAACATCTTTAACCTCTCCAGTTAAAACTCCTCCTTGTATAGCCGCACCTAAAGCAACAACCTCATCTGGGTTTACCCCTTTTGATGGCTCTTTACCAAAAAATTCCTTTACAGCATCTTGAATTGCTGGAATACGAGTAGACCCTCCTACTAAGATGATTTCATCAATGTCAGATTTCTCTAGACCTGCATTTTTCAAAGCCGAGCGACAAGGGTCAATTGTACGTTTAATCAAACTATCTGCCAATTGTTCAAATTTCGCTCTTGTGAAGTTACGAACAAGGTGCTTAGGTCCTGTAGCATCAGCAGTGATGTAAGGCAAGTTGATTTCAGTTGCAGAAGTACTTGAAAGTTCAATCTTAGCTTTCTCAGCAGCTTCTTTCAAACGCTGTAAAGCCATGGCATCTTTTGTCAAATCAAAACCACCATTTTCATCCTTAAATTCTTGGACTAACCAATTGATAATTACTTGGTCAAAATCGTCACCACCTAAATGCGTATCACCATCAGTAGATTTGACTTCAAAAACGCCATCTCCTAATTCAAGGATAGAAACGTCATGCGTACCACCACCACAGTCAAATACGGCGATCTTCATATCCTTATGGGCCTTATCCAATCCATAAGCCAAAGCTGCTGCTGTGGGTTCGTTAATGATACGCTTTACAACTAGACCTGCAATTTCACCAGCTTCCTTTGTGGCTTGACGCTGAGCATCATTAAAATATGCCGGAACGGTAATAACTGCTTCTGTAACCTCTTGTCCTAGAAAATCTTCTGCAGTTTTTTTCATCTTCTGCAAGATCATTGCCGATATCTCTTGTGGAGTATATTTTCTGTCATCTATTTCTACACGAGGAGTATTATTATCTCCCTTTACGACTTTATAAGGGACATGTTCTACTTTAACTTCATCAAATGTGTGCCCCATAAACCTTTTAATCGAATAAATAGTTTTAGTAGGGTTTGTAATAGCTTGACGCTTCGCAGGGTCTCCAACCTTACGCTCACCATTTTCTACGAAAGCTACAATAGAAGGAGTGGTTCTTTTACCTTCGTTATTTGAAATAACTACAGGTTCATTCCCTTCCATTACAGCAACGCAGGAATTGGTAGTTCCTAAGTCGATTCCAATAATTTTTGACATATGCTTTATTTTTTGAGTTTTAATATAGAATTACATTATCTCTTATAACAAAGCTTATACCAAAAGAAAACAACCTAAAAAATAGATTAAAGAAGGAGAAAAAACTGTCATATTGTCTCTATATCGACCTGTCGTGTTCAATTATGACTGAAAACTCTTCTATGAATCAATAATTCCAAGGTTGGTGTTCACTCTCATCTATTGTACTGTGGAAAGAAAAATCCATTTATGCCAAAAACAACTTAAATACTTACGCTTGGCAGTTCCATATAGTCAGATAAAAACCCATACCTACTGTAATAAAGTACAAAAAAGCGCCTCTTCAGAGTTCGAATCCGGAAAACAACACGTGCTTAAAAAAACAGGCAATTTTATGTTTAAACAAAAGTATGTTTCATTAAAAAAATTAAGCAACTTTAGATTCCTATGCAATAATTGATGGACTATGAAAAACCACTACCTTATCGGAGTTATATGCCTTGTAACATTTATCTTTGGGTGCGGTGAGCCAAACAAATTCTCTTATGGATCATCAGAATGGTTAGAATATCTAGGAGGCCCAGAACGAAATCATTTCTCTCCTTTAACTCAGATTAATCTTGAGAATGTAAGTCAACTCAAAATCGCTTGGGAATATCATACCGGAGATACTGGTCAAATCCAAGCAAATCCTATTATCGTTGATGGAGTGTTGTACAGTATGACCGCCACTGCCGAACCTTTCGCATTAAACGCAAGCACAGGTGAAGAAATATGGCGAATACCAGGAGATACAGCCGATCAGTTTAACACAAGCCGAGGCTTAACCTATTGGAAAAATGATAACGACAAGAGAATTCTATATACTACAGGAGAGTGGCTGTACGCTGTAGAAGCTCATACTGGAAAATCAATTTCAAGTTTTGGAGACAAAGGAAGAGTAAGCCTTAAATCAGGTTTAGGAGAGACGGCCAAAGATAAAATGGTAATTTCAAATACGCCTGGAACGATCTATGAAGATCTTATTATCATGCCTTTACGGGTTTCCGAGGGACATGACGCAGCATTGGGCCATATCCAAGCTTTCAATGTAATTACAGGAACCCTTGAATGGGTATTTGAAACTATACCTTCACCTGGCCAACTTGGATATGACACTTGGCCCAAAGACTCGTATAAAAACACAGAAGTTGGTGGCGGTAACAATTGGGCAGGAATGGCTGTTGATCGCGACCGCGGGATCATCTATGTACCAACGGGATCTTCAGCATTTGATTTTTATGGCGCTAACAGAACCGGAGCAAATCTCTTTACCGATTGCTTACTGGCCTTAGATGGTAAAACAGGAAAGCTAATTTGGCATTTCCAATTTGTGCACCATGACATTTTAGATCGTGATCCTCCAGCCCCTCCTAACCTAATTACCGTAAAAAGAGATGGCAAAAACATTGATGCTGTTGCTCAAATAACCAAACAAGGATACGTCTTTGTCTTCGACAGAGAAAATGGTAACCCTCTCTTCCCGATTCACGAAACACCTGTCCCTGTATCCGATATCCCTGGAGAACAAAGCTGGCCAACACAACCAATACCTGAAAAGCCTGCTCCTTATGCAAGACAAACCTTAACCGAAGACGATATTAGTCCGTTAGCAGACGACAGGGATGAACTCCTGACTACTCTTAGAAGCAGTCGCTATGAGGGCCCCTTCACCCCGTTGAGTCGACAAGGGACTATAATCTACCCGGGCTTAGACGGCGGAGCAGAGTGGGGCGGCGCAGCTGTAGATCCAAATGGTATAATGTATGTTAATAGTAGTGAGATGGCTTGGCACATCTCTTTAAACCCTTCTATTAACAAAGAAGTATTGAAAAAAATGACTAAGGGCCAAAGTATCTATGCATTAAATTGTACACCCTGTCATGGCGAGGACCTAAAAGGAAATCCTAAGAGCGGATTTCCGTCGTTAGTGTCTATTGAAGAAAACAGATCCAAAGAAGTCGTTAAAAACACCATTGTTAATGGAAAAGGCATGATGCCGGCTTTCAAATTATCAAACGACGACCAAAAAGTCTTAATAGACTTCCTTTTCGGAGATGAAAAAACAGGAACTGCTTTAAAGGACTCTGGTTTGGAAAATAAAAATGCCGCCAAATCTGTCTATTCAATTTCAGGATATACCAAATTCCTTGATAAAAATGGATATCCCGCAATTAGACCGCCTTGGGGAACCCTAAATGCTATAAATCTCAACACAGGTGAATATGTCTGGAAAATCACATATGGAGAATACCCGGAATTAATGGCAAAAGGAATTCCTCAAACTGGTTCGGAAAGTTATGGAGGACCGATCATCACTCAGAGCGGCTTACTATTTATCGCAGGCACAAAGGACAGTAAGTTTAGAGCCTATGAGATGAAAACCGGTAAACTGGTTTGGGAAACAATATTGCCTGCAGCCGCCTTTGCCACTCCAAGTACTTATGAAAAAGAAGGGAAACAGTACGTAGTTATTGCTTGTGGTGGAACAAAATTGGGGGCGGAAGGCGGAGATAGTTATGTTGCCTATGCTTTGCCAGACTAAAGGATCAATCGCTACCTATATAATCATAACAACGGTTAGACAGTACTTCTAGCGGGCATCAATAAATACGTATACAAAAAAGGCTAATCATCTCTCAATGATCAGCCTTTTATAAAAAGAACAAAATTAATTATTCTGCGTTATTTTCTTTAGCTGGAGTTTCCGCTGCTGAATCTTCTGTTTTCTCAACTTCTCCAACAACATCAGCCTCTTCAACAGCTACATCTGCTTCTTTTACTTCAGTCTTAGCTGCAGCGCTTTTCTTTCCACCACCACGACGTCTTGTTGTCTTTTTCTCAGTAGCAGCTTCGCCTTTTGTATAAACATCGTTATAATCTACCAATTCAATGATCGCCATTTCAGCATTATCACCTAAACGGTTAGCTAATTTTATAATTCTAGTATATCCACCTGGACGATTAGCTACTTTCTCTGAAATCTCACGAAACAAAATCGAAACGGTTTCTTTATCTTTTAAGTAAGAAAAAACTGTACGACGTGAATGGGTAGTATCGCTTTTAGATTTTGTGATCAGAGGCTCAACATACACACGTAAAGCTTTTGCTTTCTGAAGTGTAGTAGTAATTCTCTTATGCTGTATAAGCGAAATTGCCATATTAGACATTAACGCAGCACGATGGCTGTGAGTGCGCCCTAATTTGTAAACTTTTTTTCCGTGTCTCATTTTATAATACTTTGTGCATACCGTCTCCGATTATTTTTCTCAAGGAGGGAATTATGCAACAGGTCGCTATTGTTTATTTATTCTCAAAAAGAATTATTCTTCTTCTAATTTAAATTTTGCAAGGTTCATGCCGAAAGACAAACCTTTAGATTTTACTAAATCTTGAATCTCAGCCAATGATTTTTTACCAAAGTTTCTGAATTTCAACATGTCTGCTACATCATATGTAACTAAATCTGCCAAAGTACGAATATCTGCCGCTTTTAAGCAGTTTAACGCACGTACTGAAAGATCTAAATCTACTAGTTCGGTTTTAAGAACCTTACGCATATGTAACACCTCTTCATCTACTTCTTTCGTCTCCTCTTTAGCTTGCGATTCCAACAAGATATTCTCATCAGAAAAGAGCATGAAGTGATGGATCAAAATTTTCGCTGCTTCTTTCAAAGCATCTTCAGGATGAATAGATCCGTCTGTAGAAATATCCAATAACAATTTCTCGTAGTCAGTTTTCTGCTCTACACGAAAGTTCTCAATTGTATATTTAACATTCTTTATTGGAGTAAATATCGAGTCGATTGCGATAAATCCTAGTGGAGAATCAGCTACTTTATTTTCTTCAGCATTTATATAACCGCGTCCTTTACCAACTGTAAGTTCAATCTCGAGAGGAACAGAGCTATCAATATTACAGATTACGAAATCAGGGTTTAAAACCTCAAAATTTGAAGAAAATTTGGTGATATCTCCTGCCTTGAATTGTTCTTGGCCATTAATAACAACAAATATTTTCTCCGAATCTCCTAATTCGCCTACTTTTTTAAAACGTACTTGCTTTAAATTTAAGATGATCTCCGTTACATCCTCAACTACACCTTTAATAGTCGAAAACTCATGAGAAACACCGGAAATCCTAGTAGAAGTAATTGCATAGCCTTCAAGCGAAGACAATAAAATACGGCGCAAAGCATTACCTATGGTTACACCGTATCCTGGTTCTAACGGACGAAATTCAAACGTACCGTCAAAATCAGTAGATTTTTGCATAATAACTTTATCCGGTTTTTGAAATGCTAAAATTGCCATTTATTTCTATTTAATATGATTTGAATGAATATTTCAACCAAAAAAGCATCTACTATAAAAGTAAAATGCTTTTTTGTGAATTCGTTATTTAGAATATAACTCAACAATAAGATTCTCTTTGATATTCTCAGGAATCTCATCGCGGCTAGGGAAATTCAAAAACGTACCTGTTAGTTCGTTTACATCCCATTCTAACCAACTAAATTTATTTATAGTTCTACCAGAAACTGATTCAGTTATGGTTTCTAATGATTTTGAACGCTCACGTACAGCTACGATATCACCAGGGCGAAGGCTATAAGATGGAATATTAACCATCTCACCGTTCACAGTGATATGCTTGTGGCTTACTAATTGACGAGCTGCTGAACGTGTCGGAGCAATACCCAAGCGGAAAACGGTATTATCTAAACGAGCCTCTAACAATTTGAATAACTCCTCACCGGTTACACCTTCCTTAGAAGACGCCTTTGTAAAAAGATTCGCGAATTGACGCTCTAAAATACCGTAAGTATATTTTGCTTTTTGCTTTTCAAGTAATTGAGTTGCGTATTCGGATTGTTTTCCTCTACGTCTTGAATTACCGTGTTGTCCCGGAGGGTAGTTTTTACGCTCTAATGCTTTATCAGGGCCAAAAATAGGCTCTCTGAATCTACGGGCAATTTTGGACTTTGGTCCAATGTATCTAGCCATGTTATGTTATTTAAAGTATCTTCTTGCCAAATGCAAGAGAATCTTAGCTTTAAAATTGATTTAATTAAACTCTTCTTCTTTTAGGAGGACGACAACCGTTATGAGGAAGTGGAGTAATATCTCTTATTGTAGTTACTTCAATTCCTGTTGTCTGCAGGGTGCGGATTGCTGATTCACGACCAGAACCTGGTCCCTTCACAAAAACCTCAACTTTACGCAATCCCAAATCATGTGCAACTTTACCGCAATCTGCAGCAGCTTGTCCGGCAGCATAAGGAGTATTTTTCTTGGATCCTCTAAAGCCCATTTTACCGGCTGAAGACCAAGAAATAGTTTGCCCCTCATTATTAGTTAAAGTCACAATGATATTATTAAAGGTAGCGCTAATATGAGCCTGTCCTACAGGATCAATCTTAACGATACGCTTTTTGGTTACTTTTTTACTTTTAGCCATTATATCTTGTCAATTATTATTTAGTAGCTTTTTTCTTATTCGCAACTGTTTTACGTCTACCCTTACGAGTGCGCGAGTTGTTTTTTGTACGCTGTCCACGAACCGGCAAGCCTCTACGATGACGTAAGCCACGGTAGCAACCAATATCCATTAAGCGTTTAATATTCAATTGTACTTCTGAACGCAATGTACCTTCAACTTTAATTTCATCGTTGATTATTGTACGAATTGTATTCAACTGATCATCGGTCCATTCCTGTACCTTTACATCATACGAAATACCAGCTTGGTCCAAAATGCGTTGTGCAGTTGAACGACCGATACCGAAAATGTAAGTAAGTCCGATTTCTCCTCGTTTGTTTCTGGGTAAATCTATACCTGATATCCTTGCCATAATTTTACTTTACGTTTTTTAAGCTTTGTTAACTAACAATATGCTTCTATCCTTGACGTTGTTTAAACCTAGGATTCTTCTTATTGATTACATACAATTTACCATTACGGCGAATGATCTTGCAATCTGCACTGCGTTTTTTGATGGATGCTCTAACTTTCATCTCGTGTTTATTATTTATATCTGTATGTTATACGACCTTTGGACAAATCATAAGGCGACATCTCTAACTTCACTCTATCCCCGGGAAGAATCTTAATATAATGCATTCTCATTTTCCCAGATATATGAGCCACAATCTCATGTCCGTTTTCCAACTCAACACGAAACATAGCATTGGATAGCGCTTCCTTAATGATACCGTCTTGTTCTATTGAGGCTTGTTTAGCCATATTCTATTACTTATTTTTTATCGTTTACAATTGCACAACAGGGATGCAAAGATAGGAAAAATTAAACAAACAATCAACTAGTTTTGTTTAAAACTTTTTCTATATATGAAAACGTGGTTAAAACATCCGCCTGACCTTTACTTACAGCTACAGTATGCTCAAAATGAGCCGATGGCAAACCATCCACAGTGCTGACTGTCCAACCATCATCCCAAAACTTTACCCCAGCTTTACCCAGATTAATCATCGGTTCAATTGCAATAACCATCCCCTCCTGAAGCTTTATACCACTGCCTCTTCTTCCATAATTTGGAATCTCTGGCTTCTCGTGCAATTCGACTCCTACTCCATGTCCAACTAGCTCTTTTACAATTCCGTATCCGTGCTGATCAATAAAGTCCTGGATTGCAAATGAAATATCTCCTACACGCTTTCCAATAACCGCTTGGTCAACTCCTTTTTGAAGAGAAACAAGTGTAGCTTCTAAGAGATCCTTAACTTCTTGACTAACCTCACCAACTTGAAACGTGTAAGCTGAGTCGCTAATAAAGCCATTCAATTTCACTCCTCCGTCGACAGAGATGATGTCACCTTCTTTCAATTCGTATTCCCCTGGAAAACCGTGCACTATTTGGTCATTAGGTGAAATACATAATGAGTAAGGGAAACCGCTATAGTTAAGAAAAGCTGGAGTTCCACCATGATCTTGAATAAATGTTCTAGCCAATTTATCCAAGCTCAAGGTTTTTACACCCGGTTTAATTTCTCTAGCGATTTCACCAAGAGTGCGGGATAAAAGATCCCCGCTCTCACGAATCAATTCAATTTCATCTTTCGATTTTAAAATAATCTTAGACATTTGATTCTTATATTGTAGAACTAGTTGCGCCAGTAGAGATTGGTGTACGGCCTTTTACTCGTCCAGTTTTCATTAATCCGTCGTAATGACGCATCAACAAGTGACTCTCGATTTGTTGTAGTGTGTCCAATACCACACCTACTAAAATTAATAGGGAGGTTCCACCATAAAAATGTGCAAACTGGCTATTCACTCCCATTAAGCTAGCAATCGCCGGAAGAATCGCAATGATTGCCAAGAATATCGAACCTGGAAACGTAATCTTAGAAAGCACACCGTCAATATAACTGGTAGTAGCAATACCTGGCTTTACACCTGGAATAAAACCGCCATTCTTTTTCATATCGTCAGCCATCTGCTGCGGATTTACCATGATTGCTGTATAGAAAAATGTAAACAGGATAATCATAATTCCGAAAGTAACATTATACGCCAAAGAAGTATAATTACTTAACGAGCTAATAAAGGCTGATTCTAGATTTGGAAAAAATTGAGGAATCGTCATTGGCACAAACATAATGGCCTGCGCAAAAATGATTGGCATAACTCCGGCTGTATTTACCTTTAATGGTATATATTGTCTTACCCCACCGTACTGCTTATTTCCAACAATTCTTTTTGCATATTGAACAGGAATCTTGCGGACGCCTTGAACGATTAATATCGTAAAGACAACAACCAAGAATAAAGCAACTAATTCCAAAATAAATGGAATTGGTCCACCGTTACCTCCCATACGGGAAATCCATTCTTGCATTAAACCACTCGGTAATTGAGCTATAATACCCACCATGATAATCAGTGAAATACCGTTTCCAATTCCCTTATCTGTAATCTTTTCACCTAACCACATCACAAACATAGTTCCGGAAGTCAGAATGATCACCGATAAAATGGTAAATAAAGGTTGAGACATTGTAATGGCATCGGCGCTAATTTGTGCCTTGATATAGGCAACAGCTTGTACCAACGTAATAGCAAGTGTCAAATAACGGGTTATTTGAGTCATCTTTTTCGTACCACTCTCCCCTTCTTTCTGAAGTTTTTGGAAGTAAGGAATGGCTATTCCTAATAGTTGCACTACAATTGAAGCAGAAATATAAGGCATCACTCCTAACGCAAAAATTGCAGAACGAGAGAATGACCCTCCGGCAAACATATCCAATAACCCTAATAATCCGGTTTTTGCTTCTTGACTAAGCATCTTTGGATCAATACCCGGTAAAACGATATGCGAACCGATGCGGTAAATCAAAAGAAAAAGAAGCGTATTTAAAATACGCGTTCTTAAATCTTCAATTTTCCAAATGTTAGTTAAGGTTGAGATCAGTTTCTTCATTGACTAAAGTTTAACTATCGTACCACCGGCAGCTTCGATTGATTCTTTTGCTGTAGCGGAATAGGCATGTGCTGTAATATCTAATTTTGCTTTCAATTCTCCACGTCCAAGGATTTTAACTAAATCCTTTTTCGACATCAGACCATGCTGTTTTAAAGTATCTAAATCAATAGTTGTTAAATTAAACTTATCTGCAAGCTCTTGTAAGACATCCAAGTTTACCCCAACATATTCAACTCTGTTTAAACTCTTAAAGCCAAATTTCGGAACACGTCTTTGCAAAGGCATCTGACCACCTTCAAAACCGATTTTTTTGCTATAACCTGAACGAGACTGTGCTCCTTTGTGTCCACGAGTGGAAGTACCGCCACGACCAGATCCTTGTCCACGTCCAATACGTTTTCTTGCTTTGATTGACCCTGCAGCAGGTCTTAAATTACTTAAATTCATTGTTCTTTATCATATTTGTTAGCCCTTCGCTTTCACTATGCAGGCACTAACGGTGAACACTAACAAGCTAGGCAATGAAAATCATCACCTAGCTTTGTCATTATATACTTTCTACTCGTACAAGGTGATTAACCTTTCTTACCATTCCAATAATGGCTCCTGTAGCTTCAACTTCAACAGACTGGTTAATTTTCTTTAATCCTAATGCCTGCATTGTTCTCTTTTGGCGCTCACTTCTATCGATAATGCTCGCCGTTTGTGTTATTTTAATTTTCGCCATGGTCTTTATCCGTTAAATACCTTGTTTAAATCTACACCGCGCGTTTGAGCAACGGTATACGCATCACGCATTTTTGTCAATGCGTCGATTGTAGCTTTTACAACGTTATGAGGATTTGAAGATCCTAGAGACTTTGCTAATACGTCTTTAATACCAGCACTTTCCAGTACAGCACGCATCGCACCTCCAGCTAAAACTCCAGTACCACTAACCGCTGGCTTAATCAGAACATTACCACCAGAATATTTCCCAGTTTGACTATGAGGAACTGTACCATTGATGATAGGAACTTTTATCAAGTTCTTTTTCGCATCGTCGATACCTTTAGCAATCGCTTCAGTAACCTCTTTTGCCTTCCCCAAACCAAATCCTACAATACCGTTCTCATCCCCTACAATAACAATTGCAGAAAAACTGAATGTACGTCCACCTTTTGTTACTTTGGCAACACGTTGTATTCCAACTAAGCGATCTTTCAACTCAATTTCGCTTGATTTTACTCTTTTTATATTAATTGTTGACATCTGCTCTTTTGTTAAAATGTTAAACCGCCTTCACGAGCACCTTCAGCCAAGGACTTAATCCTGCCGTGGTAAAGATACCCATTACGATCAAAAACTACTTGATTGATTCCAGCAGCCACAGCTTTTTCTGCAACCAGCTTACCAACAACTTTTGATTGCTCTATTTTTGTGCCTGTCGCGCTAAATTCTTTAGATAAAGAAGAAGCTGAAACTAAGGTGTTACCAGTTATATCATCAATAATCTGAGCATAAATACCTTTATTGCTTCTATAAACAGACAGACGAGGACGTTCAGTTGATCCTGATAAGCGTTTTCTAATTCCTCTTTTGATTCGCTCTCTGCGAGATAATTTATTTCGTGCCATGATGATTATTTTTTAGCTGATTTACCTGCTTTTTTCCTTAACTCTTCTCCAGCAAATTTAACACCTTTACCTTTGTAAGGCTCAGGAGCACGTAATGAACGGATTTTAGCAGCAACTTGTCCGATTAACTGTTTGTCTATAGATTCTAAAGTAATGGTTGGATTCTTTCCTTTTACAGAAGTTGTTGTAACCTTTACTTCCTTAGGCAAAATCATCGCAATATGGTGAGAATAACCTAAAACTAAATCTAATGTATTTCCTTGATGTGATGCACGAAATCCAACACCTACTAACTCTTGAGTAGTAGTATATCCTTCTGTAACCCCAGTAATCATATTGGCGATTAAAGAACGATATAAGCCGTGTAGTGATTTATGCTGTTTTTGTTCCGTTGAACGCGCAACAACAAGTTCCCCATTTTCTTGAGAAACAGTGATAGCCGAATCAACTTGTTGAGATAATTCTCCTTTAGGTCCTTTTACGCTAACTAGATTTTTATCTGAAATCGTAATTGTAACACCTGCAGGGATGGCGATAGGCGCCTTTCCAATTCTTGACATCGTGTTTCCTCCTGATTAATAAACGTAACATAAAACTTCACCACCAACATGATGAACACGGGCTTCCTTATCTGTCATAACTCCTCTTGAAGTTGACAAAATAGCAATTCCCAATCCATTCAATACTCGTGGCAAACTATCTGCTCCTGCATATTTTCTTAAACCAGGCTTACTCACACGTGTCAAAGTGCGAATAGCAGGAATTTTAGAAATAGGATTGTACTTCAAGGCAATTTTAATTGTTCCTTGAGGGGTATCATCCTCAAACTTATAGTTAGTAATATAACCTTTGTCAAAAAGAACCTTAGTGATCTCTTTCTTAAGATTTGATGCAGGAATTTCAACAACCCTGTGGTTGGCCTTCATGGCATTCCTTATTCGCGTAAGGTAATCCGCTATTGGATCTGTATTCATTGTATTTGATTATGATAAAGGTTTCTGCTCCCAACCTAGGGCACAGACCTTTTATCCGTTAATTACTATTTGATTTATCAGTCATCAACGCTATTCAAAATCTGCTGATAGCTGACAACTGATCATTGGTTGCTGTGTTACCAGCTTGCTTTTGTGATCCCAGGAATCTTTCCCGCCAAAGCCATTTCACGGAAAGTAACACGTGAAATACCAAATTGGCGCATATATCCCTTTGGACGACCGGTTAACTTGCAACGATTATGCAAACGAACAGGTGAAGCATTTTTGGGTAGCTTATCCAATGCTTGGTAGTCGCCTTCCGCTTTTAAAGCAGCGCGTTTCTCAGCATATCTAGCTACTAATTTAGCACGTTTTACTTGGCGCGCTTTAACTCCTTCTTTAGCCATTAGTTTGTGGATTTTGATTTTTAAACGGTAAACCGAATTGTTTTAATAATTCCAACGCTTCAACATCAGAACTCGCACTGGTAACGAACGTAATGTCCATACCCGTGATTTTGTTGATTTTATCAATATTGATCTCGGGGAAAATAATCTGCTCAGAAACACCCATGGTATAATTGCCACGACCATCAAAGCCCTTTTCGTTTATCCCACGGAAATCCCTAATACGAGGTAAAGCAACAGCAATTAAACGATCTAAAAATTCGTACATCTTCGCATCACGAAGCGTAACACGCACACCAACCGGCATACCTTTACGCAACTTAAAGTTAGAAACGTCTTTCTTAGACTTCGCAGCTACAGCTAATTGACCCGTAATAGTAGTCATCTCATTAATAGCGTTCTCAACAAGCTTTTTATCAGTAGTAGCACCGCCAACTCCTTGGTTGATCGCTATTTTAAGCAATCTAGGAACCTGCATTACACTTTTATATTGAAACTTATCTTTTAAAGTCGCACGAATCTCTTCGTTATATTTGACTTTTAATCTTGGTGCGTTACTCATTATATAATTTCCTCCCCTGATTTTTTAGCTATACGAACAGTTACATTTTCGCTGTTTTTCTGACGGCCGACACGAGTAGGTTTTCCTGATTTAGGATCTAACAAGGCCAGGTTAGAAATATGTATTGGTGCTTCTTTTTTAATAATTCCGCCATTTGGGTTAGTAGCATTAGGCTTTGTATGTTTTGATACGATATTCACGCCTTCAACAAGCGCACGATTTGCGCTAACTAATACTTCTAGTACTTTCCCCTTTACTCCTTTAGATTCACCAGTGATCACTTGAACTGTATCACCTTTGCGAATTTTTAATTTTGGTTGTGTCTTATTTATCTTTCCCATCTTATAAAACTTCTGGTGCTAATGATACAATTTTCATGAACTGCTTCTCACGTAACTCTCTAGCAACAGGGCCAAAAATACGTGTTCCACGCGGCTCATCTTGATTATTTAAAAGAACAGCAGCATTATCGTCAAAACGAATATAAGAACCATCTTTACGACGTACTTCTTTTTTCGTTCTTACAACAACTGCTTTAGAAACCGTTCCTTTCTTGATATTTCCGGAAGGCATGGCACTTTTAACGGATACAACAATTTTATCCCCGATAGATGCATAACGCTTACCAGTACCGCCCAAAACACGGATAACTAAAACTTCTTTAGCTCCACTATTGTCGGCAACATTTAGTCTTGATTCTTGTTGTACCATCTTATTTCGCCTTTTCTATGATTTCTACTAATCTCCAGTTCTTCGTTTTGCTCAATGGACGAGTCTCCATAATCAACACCTTATCGCCGATACCACAGGTGTTATTTTCATCGTGAGCTTTAAACTTAGTAGTCGTTTTAACAAACTTACCATACATAGGGTGTTTCACTTTACGCTCAACCGCAACTACGATAGACTTGTTCATTTTATCGCTTACTACTAAGCCGATTCTTGTTTTTCTTAATTTTCTTTCCATTTTGGATTAAATTATTGAGTTTCAGCGGCTGTTTCAGTAGCTACTTGAGCTTCTGCTGCTTTACGTTTTGTTAATTCTGTATTCAAACGTGCAATTCCCTTGCGCACATGCTGAATCCGTAATGGATTCTCAATGGCTGAAACAGCGTGAGCAAATTTCAATTTGCTTAATGTAGCACGATCTTCTGCGATCTGTGCGATAATCTCATCTGTTGACAGATTTAAGATTTCTGAATTTTTCATTTCTATATTTCAGTTATACTCAGCTTCGTCATTATACTAAACGTTTTCCCGGTAACGGCAGGTCCACAGCATAATGCTAACCAAATGTTTTATGCTTCCACGTAATCTCTACGGATAACAAACTTAGTTTGTACTGGTAGTTTTTGAGCAGCTAAACGAAGTGCTTCTTTAGCAACTTCCAAAGGGACACCCTCTGTCTCAAATAACATACGACCTGGGCGCACAACGGCAACCCAATACTCTGGAGCACCTTTACCTTTACCCATACGAACCTCTGCAGGTTTCTTAGTAACGGGTTTGTCAGGAAATACGCGTATCCATACTTGGCCTTCACGTTTCATGAAACGTGTAACCGCAATACGAGCGGCCTCTATCTGCCGGCTAGTAATCCATGCCGGTTCTAAAGACTTAATACCGAATGAACCGAAAGCTAACTCAGTGCCACGAGTGGCATTACCTTTCATACGTCCCTTCTGCATTTTTCTGAACTTTGTTCTTTTTGGCTGTAACATGTTCGTTTTATTTTGAATCCACCAAAAGGTGGAATTTTAAACCTAATTAATTTCTTCCTCTTCCTGCACCAGCACCGCCGCGACCTTGTCCGCCACCACCGCGACGATCATTACCTCCACGACGACGATCTCCACCAAATCCACCTTCGGAACGGCCTTTTCCACCACCTGGACCACTAGTTTGGCCAATATTAGGTGATAAATCACGCTTACCGTACACTTCGCCCTTACAGATCCACACTTTAACACCAATCTTACCATAAGAGGTATGAGCCTCGGCTAAAGCATAATCGATATCAGCACGAAAAGTATGCAAAGGAATTCTACCGTCTTTATATTGCTCAGTACGTGCCATCTCAGCACCACCTAAACGACCAGAACACATAATCTTGATACCTTCTGCACCCATACGCATGGTAGAAGCGATAGAAGTTTTCATGGCTCTACGGAAAGAAATACGAGCTTCAAGTTGTTTTGCAACACCATCAGCAACTAATTGAGCATCTAACTCAGGACGTTTGATCTCAAAAATATTGATTTGAACGTCTTTCTTAGTTAGCTGTTTTAGCTCTTCCTTAATTTTATCTACTTCTGAACCACCTTTACCGATTACAATACCCGGACGTGCTGTATGAACCGTTACCGTAATACGTTTCAACGTACGCTCGATAACAACTTTTGAAACACCACCCTTTGCAATACGAACTGAAAGGTACTTTCTTATTTTTTCATCTTCAACTAATTTATCGGAGTAGTTGTCGCCACCGAACCAGTTAGAATCCCATCCTTTGATGATTCCTAATCGGTTACCTATTGGATTCGCTTTTTGTCCCATTATCCTTGATTAGTTTGAGGTTCTACAATTTTACTATCTACAACTAAAGTAACGTGATTCGAACGCTTACGAAGGGCGCAATCCTTCGTTTTTAGATTCCCAATTTTTAATCGCCGACAATAAAAGTTTCTCAACTCGTATCGCAGCTTCTTTATTCGTATACTTTAAAATGTATAACGCTTTCTCTACTTTCTCGCCACGAATCAAATCGACTACCAAGCGCATTTTGCGAGGTGAAGTAGGACAATCATTTAATTTTGCTATTGCTTCCATTACTTATTTTCTCTTATCAGCGTGACCTCTAAATGTTCTGGTTGGAGCAAACTCTCCTAACTTATGGCCAACCATGTTCTCAGTTACATAAACTGGGATAAACTTATTACCGTTATGCACAGCGAAGGTATGTCCTACAAAATCAGGGGAAATCATAGATCTACGTGACCAAGTTTTAACTACTGATTTCTTGCTGGTTTCATTCATAGAAAGAACTTTTCTTTCTAAGTTATGGTCGATATATGGACCTTTTTTAATTGAACGTGCCATTATTTTTTCCTTCTGTCAATGATGTAACGATTGGATGCTTTCTTCTTATCCCTAGTTTTAAACCCTTTGGAAAGAACTCCCGTTCTAGAACGAGGTTGTCCTCCAGAAGCTTTACCTTCACCACCTCCCATAGGGTGATCTACTGGGTTCATCACTACCGGACGTGTACGAGGACGACGTCCTAGCCAACGATTTCTACCTGCTTTTCCTAATACTTCAGTAGCTTTTTCTGAGTTAGAAACTGAACCTAAGGTTGCTAAACAAGTAGCCAAAATCATCCGAGTTTCGCCAGAAGGCATTTTAATGATCGCATACTTGCCATCACGTGCTGATAATTGAGCATAAGATCCTGCACTACGTGCAATGGAACCACCTTGTCCCGGATTAAGTTCAATATTGTGTATAATAGAACCTAAAGGAATCGTTTTTAATGGAAGTGTATTTCCAAGCTCAGGAGCAACATTATCTCCAGAAACAATGGTCATACCTACTGTCAATCCATCAGGAGCAATAATATAACGCTTCTCTCCATCTGCATAATGCAATAAAGCAATACGTGCAGTACGGTTAGGATCATATTCTATTGTTGCAACAGTAGCGGGGATATCTTTTTTATCGCGTTTAAAATCAATCAATCGGTATGATTTTTTATGTCCCCCACCGAGATAACGCATAGTCATTTTACCGGAATTATTTCTTCCACCTGTCTTCGAGATCTTTACTACCAACGACTTCTCAGGAACGTTTGTAGTAACATCTGAATAATCCGCTCCTACTCTGAAGCGAGTTCCAGGGGTAACCGGTTTGAATCTTTTAACTGCCATTCTTAATTATATAGTACTGTAAAAGTCAATAATCTCACCATCCTTTAACGTAATGATGGCCTTCTTATATTTTGCAGCGCGACCTGATACGGCACCTGCTTTTGTGTTACGGGTCTTTATTTTGCCAGTAACAACACTTGTGTTTACCGACTCAACAACTACACCAAACATTTGCTCAACTGCAGTTTTAATTTGCAATTTATTAGCTCTAGGATCTACCTGAAACGAATATCTATTCAATTTCTCAGTAAGGATAGATGCCTTTTCTGTTAATATTGGTTTCTTTAAAATTTCCATACTATTTGGCTAAAGCCTCCTCCAATGTTTTAACAGCACCAGTAGTAAGCACTAATTTACCTGCATTTAATACATCGTATGTATTCAATTGATCTGCGGTAATTACCTTTGCTTTCTTCAAGTTTCTGCTTGATAAGTAAATGTTTTTATCAACAACTGGCAAAACCAATAAGGTTTTCTCATTTGCAATATTCAAATCAGTGATTAACTGAACAAATGACTTTGTTTTAATGGAATCAAACTGAACATCCTCTAAAACTAAAATATTATTGTCAATCGCTTTATAGCTAAGTGCTGATCTACGAGCTACAACTTTAAGTTTCTTATTTAACTTAAACGTATAATCACGTGGCTGTGGACCAAATACACGACCACCACCATTGAATAAAGGTGACTTAATGCTACCCGCACGTGCACCACCCGTACCTTTTTGTTTATGTATTTTCCGGGTCGAACCAGCAATCTCGTTACGTTGTTTAGATTTATGCGTCCCCTGGCGTTGATTAGCTAGGTATTGCTTAACGTCTAAATAAATAGCGTGATCGTTAGGTTTTACACCGAATATTGCGTCAGGAAGCTGCACCTTGGCACCTGTTTCTTTACCTGATCTATCTAAAACTTTAACTTCCATCTTCTTATTTATCTACGATTACGTAAGAACCCTTTGCTCCAGGGATAGAACCGCTTACTACAAGCAGGTTTTTATCCGCATAAACTTTCAAAACTTGTAAGTTCTGAACCTTTACTCGGTCTCCACCCATTCTTCCTGGCATTTTCTTTCCTTTAAAAATACGGCCAGGCGTTGATGCCGCTCCAATTGAACCTGGCGAACGAAGAACAGCTGACTGTCCATGCGAACCAGAGGATCCTGCGAAACCATGACGCTTAACCACACCTTGAAAACCTTTACCTTTGGAAGTACCTACCACATCAATATAATCTCCTTCTTCAAAGATTGACACAGTAACTTCCTCTCCTAAAGCTTTCTCTTCTGGAAAAGTGTTGAATTCTACTAATTTACGCTTGGGCGTAGTATTTGCTTTTGCAAAGTGCCCTTTCAAAGAGGCGGTAGTGTTCTTTTCTTTCTTCTCATCGAAGGCTAATTGAACAGCAGCATACCCATCTCTTTCTTCCGTACGTATCTGCGTTACCACGCACGGGCCAGCTTCGATTACTGTGCACGGGATATTTCTTCCCTCCGCATCGAATATGCTGGTCATTCCTACTTTTTTTCCAATAATTCCTGACATTTTTTTGTTTTTCTGTAAAGTCCATCGAAGCAGTAGGGCTTCGCTCAAGACATAATAATTCCCTAAGGGACGGCAAAGATAGGAAACTTCCGTTAACTATCAAATAGTTAGTCCAATAATTTTAATATATTTTAGTACCCCTTTTTAAGAACTAAAACGGGATTTACACGCCAGATTAAATAAATATTTATTTATCTTTACTTTACTGCTTCTAAATTTACTAAAAACTGAAGCAACAAATCTCTTTTTTGATCGATCAAGAATATAATTTCTTTAGCGTTCGTTCAACAAGAATACCTACATGCTGTATACCTCGCTCACCCTATACTATCCTTTTCTGCGACTATTCTCCGACTGTCTGCGACTAAAATGACTTTTAGTCGCAGAACTGTCGCATATTTGTCGGAAGAAAGGCGACTAAAGGAATAAGGAGGTATGAAGGAGGTATAAAGGAACCTAAAAGACACACTCAATAATCTTTTACGCTTCCTTCACATCAGGCTTTAAAGTTAATTTGCTGACTTGGTTTTTTTCCGCCGTCCACGTACTACTTCTATTATTGGAGGGGTTAAAGAAAGTAAGATAATTACAACAATAACTAAGGGGAAGTTATTTTCTACAAATGGTATTCCGCCAAAGAAATATCCCAGAAACAAGAAGCCTACCACCCATAAAACTGCACCTATAATATTATAGGATCCAAACCGGGCATAAGACATTGTACCTACACCGGCAACAAAAGGGGCAAAAGTTCGTATTATCGGAATAAAGCGAGCATATATGATCGTCTTGCCGCCATGTTTATCGTAGAAATGTTGAGTCTTTTCCAAGTATTCCTTTTTAAGAAACTTGTATTTCCCACTGAACGCTTTATGCCCAAAGTACTGTCCAACATGATAATTGAGCATATCTCCAAAGAAGCCTGCTGCAATTAATAAAGCCGCCATGAGGTATATATTCAAATCTGTTTCTGGCTTGGCGATTATGGCACCAGCAGCAAACAGCAACGAATCTCCTGGCAAAAAGGGTGTTACCACAAAGCCGGTTTCTGCAAAGATGATTAAGAAAAGAATAAGGTAAGTCCAGGTCTGGTAGTTATTTACTATCTCAACTAAATGCTGATCAATGTGTAAAACAAAATCAATAAGGCTTTGAATGATTTCCATCGGATTGTTTTAAATAACTATTTAAATCGGATTAGCTATGTACATTAAGCATCACTGGCATTACTAGCATGAGAACATCTTCATTATCGTCAGATACTGCAGGTGTTAACAATCCAGCACGATTGGAAGTACTCATTTCCAGCATAACCTCTTCCGAGTCGAGGTTATTCAACATCTCGATTAAAAAGCGTGCGTTGAAGCCAATCTCCATATCCTCTCCTTCAAACTGACAGCTCAAGCGCTCGTGGGCTTCATTAGAAAAGTCCAAATCTTCGGATGAAATATGTAGTTCGCTACCCGCTATTTTCAATCGGACCTGGTGGGTGGTTTTATTGGCGTAGATCACAACTCTACGAAGGGAGTTTAAAAATAAAGCCCTATCAATGGTCAACTTATTTGGATTCATCTGAGGAATTACCGCTTCATAGTCTGGGTAACGCTCATCAATTAATCGACAGATTAAACTAATGTTTCCAAATTTAAAAAATGCACTCGTTGCATTATACTCTAATGAAACGGTAATATCTTCAACTGGCAAGGATGACTTTAATAAGGTTAACGCCTTTTTGGGGAGAATCATTGTACTCGCAGACTCAGACCTAACATCGGTCCTACGATATCTGACCAATTTATGGGCATCAGTAGCCACGAATATTGTTCCCTCTGGGCTTAACTGACAAAAAACTCCGGTCATTGCAGGACGAAGCTCATCATTACTGACCGCAAAAATTGTTTTATTTATCGACTCTGATAATACGGAAGAAGCGATCTCTACTGTAGATGAATTTTCTACCAGTGGTATTTTAGGGAAATCTTCTGCGTTCTCACCACTTAGCTTATATTTTCCATCACCCGCACTGATCTCAATTGCAGATGTTTCTTTATCAACGGTAAAGGAAACTGGTTGATCTGGCAAAGTTTTCAAAGTTTCTAACAAAATTTTCGCTGGAACAGCTATCTTGCCTTCTTCCTTTGCCTCAATAGTCAAAAAGGTCACCATGCTCGTTTGCAAGTCTGTTGCCGAGATTGTGAGTGTATTGTCCTTTATTTCAAAAAGAAAATTTTCTAATATTGGCAAAACTGTACTGCTGCTTAATGCGCCATTTACGGCTTGCAACTGCTTTAATAAAACTGACGTAGAAACGATGAATCTCATAATTGAAAACTTACGTTGCAATGATAAGGAAAATTGTGATAATTGCGAAAACTGATTTCAAAAATAAGCGATTCAATTGAACTTAAAGTCAAAGAAAAGGAGGATAACCTAAAGGCTCCTCCTCTTCCTAATCTATACTATAATATTAACGGCGTCCTGGAAGGTATATTTGGAAACCTAAGTTAAATCCTAAACCTGAATGGACAGAAGCGTTTGCTGTGGTGGCTTTGCTGTAATTATAGCCGATTACCGCCTCTAAGGCTACACTTTGAGTTACAAAATGAGCATAACCTGCGCCTATGCCGAAAGCTAGATCAACATCACTGCCAATGGAGCTACCCGCTATTCCTATTTCTCCTTGTCCAAAGAAACGGCCAGTTGAACTTGAACCTTCTGGTATATAATAACGTACGAAAGGAGCTACCCCATAGGTCCAGATATCATCTGCATTTTTTGCTGTAGTTAACCCGCCATTTAGACTGGCTCCTATCGCAATCCCATCAGAAACAAAATAACCGGCACGAGGATTAACATTAATGTTAAAGGATTTTCCCTCAAAGCTATATCCTAAGGAGCCTAAACTTCCCCCTATCATCCAGTTCCCTTCTTGGATGGGCGCGGCACCAACGGCAGAACTCGTCTGGGGTACTGTTTCTATTTGAGCCAATGCCGAAGTACTGACAAATAGAACTACAATTGTAATCAAGAATAAATTTTTCATTTCGTTTTTGTTTAGTTTATACTTTCTATTAATGAAACACATTTAATAAAACACAAATCATGTAATATAGTTCTCTTCAGCCTACTTTTAATTAACAAATAACTGATTATTTGGATTTTACTAGTGTGCTTTTAGCAAAAATTTGGACATATTAAGTCTTACCTCAACTATTGGTTTATTATAAAACTATTATCTTTATCGAAAATTATGATGCTTGAAATTGTCTACCAGGATGACCATTTAGTCGCAATCAATAAACCACATGGATTATTGGTCCACCGTTCGTCGATCGCTAAGGATGTAAAGGAATTTGCCTTACAAAAATTAAAAAGCCAAGTTGGGAAACATGTCAGTCCAGTCCATCGGCTTGATCGTAAGACAAGTGGAGTATTGCTTTTTGCTATGGACAAAGACGCAGAAGTCGCCATGCACCAAAAGTTCATGAATGGGGAAGTAGAAAAAAAATACTTAGCGATCGTCAGAGGCTATTCGCCTGATGATATGGAAATTGATTATCCTTTATTAAAAGAGAATGGTATCCTTCAAGAGGCTTTTACAGCGTTCAGTACACTCAAACGGGCGGAACTGAATATCCCTTTGGGTAAACATGCCACTTCTAGGTATTCCTTGATAGAAGCCAAGCCTACAACGGGCCGTATGCATCAATTAAGAAAACACTTTGCTCATATTTTCCATCCAATTATCGGCGATCGAAAACACGGTTGCAATAAACAAAATCGGTTCTTCAAAGATCAGTGGCAAATGACTACCATGTTGTTACATGCTTCCCAATTGCGGTTTGAACATCCAATAACCAAGCATGAAATATCCATATCTGCTGGAATTCAAGACGAGTTTTTAAGAATGATGAAACTGATGGGGTGGGAGTCAGAATGAGATAAAAAGGTTTAGTATCTTTACGCAATTTATGAGAGATTACAAAAAATATTATATCGTCACCGCTACACCGGAAGAGGTTTATTTGGCTTTAACAAACGAGCTTACGTTAACACTTTGGACAGGTGCCCAAGCTACAATGATTGCTGAACCAGGTGGTGAGTTTTCTTTGTGGGAAGATAGCATAGTAGGGAAAAACATTGTTCTCGAAGAAAATAAAATGATCGTACAGCAGTGGTATTTCGGGGATCAAGTGGAGGAGTCTATTGTTACGATCAAATTGCATCCTCATAAACGGGGCACCTCCGTCGAATTAATCCACACCAATATTCCAGAAGAGGATTATGAAAACATAACCGACGGCTGGAATACAGATTATTTTGGATCTTTGATGGACTTCTATTTAGATTAGAGAATCTATTGTTAAAGTCTTTTGAGGTTTTAACTGGAACGAAAGATTACCTTTCAATTGATTTAGACCATATATTTATCGATCCGTCCACAGCAAAGTTGTCTATTTCTTTCAACTCATCTTCTGTGAAGTTCAAATTGCCTAATGCTTTTACACAGTCAACTACTTGCTCTGGGCGGCTAGCTCCGATTAATGCGGATGTAATCCTACCATTTCTTAACACCCAAGCGATTGCCATTTGAGCTAAGGTTTGTCCCCGCCTCTCTGCGATTTCATTCAAAGAACGAATTCGAGCTAGATTTACCGGGTTGAGAAACTCAGGATTAAGTGATTTATGCTGTCTTGCTCGACTATCTTCTGGTACATCTTTTAAATATTTAGAAGTCAGCATTCCCTGTGCTAAGGGTGAAAACACAATGCTGCCAACTCCTAGGTCCTCTAATGTATCGATCAATCCGTCTTCTTCAATCCAGCGGTTTAGCATAGAATAACTCGGCTGGTGGATCAGGCACGGCGTACCAAGTTCTTTTAAAATAGCGTAGGCCTCTTTAGTCCGTTTGGAATTATATGAAGAAATACCAACGTACAAAGCCCTTCCTGAACGTACGATGTGATCCAAAGCCATCATGGTTTCCTCCAAAGGTGTATTAGGATCGAAACGATGTGAATAAAAAATATCTACATAATCTACCCCTAATCGCTTTAAACTTTGATCACAACTTGCTATGAGGTATTTTCTGCTGCCCCATTCTCCGTATGGACCTGGCCACATATCATAACCAGCTTTCGATGAAACAATGAGTTCGTCCCTGTGATTAGCGAAATCCTCCTTCAAAATTCGACCAAATGCGATTTCGGCACTCCCCTGTGGCGGCCCGTAATTATTAGCTAAATCAAAATGGGTAATTCCAAGATCGAAAGCTTGATGACAGATCGCTCTTTTAGTTTGGTGAGGTGTATCGTCACCGAAATTATGCCACAGTCCGAGTGAGATGGCAGGTAGTTTTAAACCGCTTTTACCACAAGTATTATAGATCATATTTCGATAGCGATCTTTATCGGGATAATAGGTCATGACTTTTTTTTTATAAAATTATGAATTTTATTTATATTCTCCTTGAAGCCCTAAATATAAAGCGATGTGAATCTTTTAATAAAAATGTTTGTTATTCGTATCGCAGGGCCTCCACGGGATCTAATTTGGACGCTTTAGAAGCCGGATAAAAGCCCGAAACTATTCCGACCAATACACATACTATAATGCCTAAGGCCATCCATAACCATGGAATGATGAAACTTGCGCCTAAAAGGATGGCTACGCCGTTTCCGATAATGAGTCCTAGCAGGATCCCCGCAACACCTCCAATCAAGCAGATTACAATGGCTTCTGTCAAAAACTGTCGGCGAATGATTGTTGGATTGGCTCCTATTGCCTTCCTTAACCCAATCTCCCGCGTCCTCTCGGTTACTGAGACCAACATGATATTCATCAATCCAATTGATGCCCCTATTAAGGTAATTAAACCGATGACTACCGCTCCCATGGTGACGTACTTGAGGTTTTCCATTAAGGTTTGTACGAGGGCGTCGCTTTTTGTAATTTCGAAATTGCTTTCATTTATCGCACTGAGCCGTCTGATTTTCCTAAACGTAGCAGTTGCTTCCCCAACGGTTGCATCTACTAAATGTGGCTGTGTCCCCATTACCGTAATAATATATGAGGGCCGAGATGCGGGAATCAACGACCTCGCCTTTTCTAAGGGAATTACGACGGTCTTATCGCCACCAAACGCGGCACTTGATCCTTTTGACTCGATAACGCCAATGATCGTAAACCGCATGCCTCCAACGGTTATGACTTGGTTTATCGGATTTTCATTATTTTTAAACAAACTTGCTTGAATAGCAGATCCAATTAGGGCAACATTGCTTCCCAATTCAAGCTCTCTTTCGGAAAAATTTCGTCCTGCTGCTAGGTTTAAGCCGCCTGTTTGCAAATAGTTTTCATCGGAACCCGAAATGCCAATATTCGGATTTGTCTTCTCACTTAAAAACTTGACAGTTGCTCCGTTAGTAACACCAACAGTTATAGAAACAACCGCAGGGAATTGGAATTCTCTTTTAAAAGCAGTAGCATCCTGGTAAGTAATTTTAGGGTAGTTCTTGGGTTGCGTTCCTTGTCCACCTATACGAATATTCATCCCTCTGTTTCTAATCGAAAAAGAGTTTGAACCCATCGCTGAAAATGATTCGGTCAAGGAACTTTGCATCGCATCGATTGAAGTCAAAATTCCGACTAAGGCCGTTATTCCAATTGCAATGATTAAGGCTGTCAGAAACGTACGCAGACGGTTACTGCTGATGGATTGCAGCGCAACTTTGAAGTTTTCACTAGGAGACATTTCTACCGCCATAAAGATTGATCTTTTGCTTTTTAGACGGCGACCTGGCTTATTTGTTACAACAAAAAAGCAATACTAGGCTTGAGCAGGATTTACTCCTCTAATAAGTTCAAAAATCGTAATTTCAGGCAGCATACCGACTCGACCGGGATAGCCAAGAAAGCCAAAACCAACATTCACATACAGCTGCTGTTGCTTTTCTTGATATAGACCTGCCCATTCTTGATAAAGATATTGAACTGGACTCCACTGGAAATGTTCGGCACGAACCCCAAATTGCATTCCGTGGGTATGACCACTAAATGTAACATCAATATCAGGGTGCTCTAGAATTTGGCCTCGCCAATGCGAAGGGTCATGGGAAAGCAGTAATTTTACTGGGAGATCATCTGTGTTTTGAAGAGTTTTTTCGATATCACCATACCGAGGGAAACGCCCTTTCCCCCAATTCTCAACTCCTAATATTCCAATCTCTTCGTTATCTACTTTAATTCGCCTATTTTCGTTTAACAAAAGATCCCAGCCCATTTCCTTTTGGGCACGCTTTACAAGTTCAAGATTTTTGGCTTTCGCCGTAGAGGGTTCTCTCCCAAAATGGTATTCACCATAATCATGGTTCCCCAATATGGAGTATACACCCAAAGGAGCTTTGATTTTAGAAAAAATATCTTTATAGTCGCTCAGCTCCGAAGCTAAATTATTTATTAAGTCTCCTGTAAAAAAAACTGCGTCAGGTTTTTGACCCATTATTTTCTCCACTCCACCAATTACGGCTTTCTTATTATAGAAACTGCCCGAATGAATATCTGATATTTGTGCGATAGTCATACCATGGAAAGCAGCTGGCAAATCCGGCAGATAAAGCTTTTCCTTTCGAATGCGGTAATTGTAGGCTCCGCCCAGAATGCCCCAACTTAGTCCTGCAAAAGGAACAGCAGCAATTACAATCCCAGATTTCGCTAGAAAATCTGATCTGGATATTCTGCTGCTTTTCTCAAGTGCTGTCTTTTCGTTTATTCCAGCTGGAGCGCGTTTCTTTGTTAGTCGATAGAAATAACGCTTTGACCATATCAACCCGCGCCTAAAGTCATCTACAAACAAGACGAGCATGTAGACAAATTTGCTAACAAACGTAATAAAGAAAGCTACTAATATAATAGCACGAACGGTTAGGCGAATATCGAATTGAATACTGATGACTATTCCAATAATCAACAAAATGGAATATGACCACCAGAGTATCGAAAACAACTTCGATTTAGCCCAGCGGATATTTGTACCACGGATCGCTAAAAAGATGTAAATATCAATAGCGAGCAGGAGGATGGTGTTGATTACAAAAATACTCATATTTATGAGCTCAGCGCTGGGACTGAACTATTCTCGGCTAAAACAAATTCTTCTAATATTTCAATCCACTCAGGATTATCATTCAAACTCTCTACCAACTGAACGAGCTCCCCTCCGGCCTCTACAAATTCCTCATGGTATTCTTCGGATATTTCGTACAAGGTTTCTAAACAATCGGCCACGAAAGCTGGACAAAATACCAACAAACGCTTTTTACCCTCATCGGCTAGCTGATGAATAATTTCGTTAGTAAATGGCTGAACCCAAGGCTCTTTACCTAACCTGGATTGAAATGAAACAGTATACTGCTCCGGTGTAATGCCAAGCTCTTTGCCAAGCAAACGAGCGGTATCATGACATTGCGCGACATAACAATGCTGATTTACGGCCGTTATTTGACTGCAGCAATCTTTCGTTTTCAAACAGCACTTACCAGTAATATCGGCTTTTATCATTTGCCTCTCTGGCAAGCCATGGAAACTAAATACAAAATGATCGAAAGTATCTAAACCGTGCTTACGACCGTTATCGGCAAATATTTTGATCATCTTAGGATGATCATGGAAGGAATTGATGAAACTTATCTTTGGTATAATTAACCATTTGCTCACAATCTCCATCACCTTTTGATTGACAGAACCGGTGCTCGCGGAAGCATATTGTGGAAAAAGGGGAATGACCTGAATGGAACTCACGTGTTGCGAACGCAAATTATTCAATCCAGTTTCAATTGATGGACTTTGGTAACGCATAGCCAATTCCACTACATAGTCGTCACCAAGCTTTTCCTGAAGCATTTCTTGCACTCGTTCGCCATAAATTAAAAGCGGAGAACCTTGCTCGGTCCATACCTTTTTATAAATCTTTGCCGATTCCGGTGCTCTAAATGGAATGATAGCACCTCTTACTAAAAGATTTCTAGGTATCGTTTTGATATCGATTACTCGGGGATCCATTAAAAACTCATCCAAGTATTTCCTAACATCGGGCACGGATGGACTATCCGGAGTACCTAAGTTTACTAACAATATTCCCTTCTTCATTTATGCAAAAGTATAAATTTGTGTTTGTTTAATTTGTCGTGATGGCGTATTATGAAAAACAAATGACTTTCAACTTTAAAAAGTCTCTAGAACACCTTTTACTTTTTCCATTAACCACATCGGGGTTGATGTAGCACCGCAAATACCAACTCGATCGTTTACAGAAAACATTTCTGCGTTTAACTCTTTCGGGTCTGAAACAAAAAAGGTATTGGGATTACTAGCCCGGCAAACCTCATAAAGTACTTTCCCATTTGAAGATTTCTTACCTGAAACGAAAATAATCTTTTCAAAGTTCTTCACAAAACTCTCCAAGTCTTTATAACGGTTGGAAACTTGTCTGCAAATCGTATCATTTGCGTTCACTTCATATCCTCTAGCTGTCAATTCATCCTTAATCGCGTAAAACTGATCTGTACTTTTGGTAGTCTGGCTGTATAAGGTAAATTTTTTCGGGATATCCACATCTTCAAGTTCTTTGATATCTTGAAAGACAATAGCCTGTTGATTGGTCTGACCCTGCAACCCGATAACTTCAGCGTGACCATGCTTCCCAAAAATCAGTATCTTTTCATCCCCATCATGGGAGCTTTTAATTCGATTTTGAAGCTTTAGAACCACTGGGCAAGACGCATCTATTAAAGAAATGTTGTTTTCTAATGCAATTCGGTATGTCTCTGGCGCTTCGCCATGAGCTCTAATTAATACCTTCTCATTTTTGAGGTTAGGCAAATCAGCATGCTCTATTATTCGAAGACCTTTTTCTTTTAGGCGCTTTACTTCTTCATCGTTATGCACGATATCGCCTAAGCAATATAGATATCCGTCTTCATCTAAGATATCTTCCGCCATGTCTATAGCGTATACTACGCCAAAACAAAAGCCTGAGTCTTTATCAATAGATACTTTTAAGTTATAAGCCATGGTCTTACAAAGATATTAATTTTTGTTTTCACTTCAGTGAATTCAACATTTTAAACATTTTTTGACGCATAGATGGCGCAGAGCCTGTGTAATTATTTACTAAGCAAGAAAACACTACGGACTTTCCCGTAGCAGTTGTATGATAACCAGTATAGCCTAAAACTCCACCTATGGTACCACTTTTCATCTTCATCCCATTAATTGTTGGCAGGCTTTCATAAAATCCACCAAACCAGGGTTGCGTTTTGGCAAGTCTCATAATTTTGGTCATAGCAAGCGTGGTAACCCTGGTTTCAGGAGACAATCCACTCCCATCTTTAATACGTAATTCTCCTGACTGAATACCCAATTTCGTTTCCCAATATTTCTCTTCCCAGCGACAGACATCTTCCGTGCTGGGGTCCAGATTTTCGTTCAATGCAATTGTTCTTAATAGAACTTCGCCATACAAATTAACGCTATTTCTATTAAACCAATAAACAATCTGATTTAAATCAGGAGAAGTGTACCGATCCAATAAGTAAGTTTGCACAGGGAGTTGGCTATCCGAATGAGATAATAAAAATGAGGTTGTGGCCTCTTTATTAACTGGAATTCCTTGCCCTTCAAGACCCCGCTTTAAGCTGAATGCAAGGTCGTAAGCGGCATCGGGCAAGGAGATATTAATCTTCTTGTTTAAATCAATTGCATAGGTTCCACGAAGGTAAATAACAGATGAATATGGAGCAGAATATGCATAAACTTGATCTCCTGAACCTGGCTTCCCCGTTTTCACTTCATTAATAATAGTTAAATAGGATATATCTGGTTCTGTTCGAAGCAAATTTGTGGCTTCCCCCACTTTAGTACCTGCCAATAATATAACGTTAAATGTATTCTCTCGCCAATTTAGAGAAGATATGCCGGCGCCATAATAATTTCCTAAATCAACCCATGGCCACCCCCCAGGTGCTTGATAGCCATTAAACAAAAGGTCATCCCCAATAATTCTTCCTTGAATTTGCTTAATACCCTTATTTTTTATCGCGTCTACCCATCGCTGAAGCAACATATCTGCTTTCGATTGACTGTACCGATGACTTCCTAACGTTGGATCTCCACTTCCTTTTAAAATAATATCTCCATGCAAGGTCCCACTTGCGTCTATCTCTCCAGCATAAGAGAGATCTGTATCATAGGTAAAGTTACTGCCTAAAATACTATAAGCCGCCGCTGCAGTGATCGTTTTTAATGTTGAAGCAGGAGCTAAACCAATGTGTTCATTACCCGCAAATAAAACTTCACCAGATTCAGCATCCATAACGGTTAGGCCAACTATTCCATTCCTTACTGATGGGTCATTCGCTAGCTCTGTATAGGATTTTTCAATTTTCTCTCTTAAAGTTTGAGCGGAAAGAGAAAATGAAAGGCTTGCAAACAGGAAAAGAATAAATGTCCGACTGAAGTATTTCATATTGCTAAGGCTTTTTTTATAAAAAGAACATCAAAAATGACAAAAATTAATCACACCCAAAATTAAATACCCAAATAGCAAATAAAAAAAACAAAAAAGAGATTTCTCTATTTAACAAAAGTCCTTTGTAAACAACATGATATTATTGAGAAAAAATGATACCTTTGATAGTAGATCTTAAACATAAACACTATGGGTATCATTGTATTAATCGTCGTTATTGTCCTTTTGGCTTTATTTTTTGTTAGCCTTTACAATCGTTTAGTAAAGATGCGAAATAATCGCGAAAACGCTTTTGCGGATATTGACGTTCAATTGCGTCAACGAAACGATTTAATCCCTCAATTAGTCTCAACCGTGAAAGGATATGCTGAACATGAACGAGGCTTATTGGAGCGAATTACTGCAGCGAGATCAGCACTAATGAGTGCTCCGGGAATAAACGAGAAAATACAGGCGGATACACAACTTACACAAGCTCTTCAAGGCTTAAGGATTCAAGTGGAAGCCTACCCTGATTTAAAGGCTAATCAAAACTTTCTCCACCTACAAACGGAAATTTCGGATATTGAAAATAAACTGGCTGCCTCTCGTCGGTATTTTAATGGTGCCACAAGAGAGCTAAATAATAGTGTAGAATCTTTCCCTGCCAATCTAATCGCTAAAAACTTTGGTTTTACTCGCCAGCCGATGTATGAAATTCCTGAAGAGCAAAGATCATCTATGGAGCAGCCACCTCAAATTAATTTTTAAAGGGTATTAGGGCATGGCCTATCTAGGGATACAAACACAAATAAGTCGTAATAATCGCAATACTTTCATTCTTCTGATTACCTTTCCATTGCTGATTTTAGCGATGGTATATGCATTCTTATTTATCACCCTTACAGAAAAGCAACAAGTTGGATCCGTATTTATCCAAACGATTCCGTTTGTTCTTCTAGGTGTTGGAATTTGGTTTATCATCGCTTATTTTGCAAACACAAAAATAATTCAACTAGCGGCAGGTGCACAGCCGTTAGCTCGTAGAGACAATATGCGGGTTTACAATTTAGTGGAAAACCTTTGCATCTCACAAGGCATGCCTATGCCAAAGGTATTTATCCTTGAAGATTCTTCACTCAATGCTTTCGCAAGTGGTATTAATGAAAAGACTTATACCGTTACGCTTTCGAGAGGAATCATTGATAAATTAGATGATGCAGAGTTGGAAGGAGTAATTGCCCATGAATTAACCCATATCCTTAACAAGGACGTTAGGCTACTGATCGTGTCAATAGTATTTGTTGGAATATTCGCGTTTCTAGCGCAAATCGCTTTCCGTAGAATATTTTATTCTGGCTTTGGAGGAGGTAAAGACAGAAATAACAATGCTATTGTGTTGATTGCATCGATCGTAATCACTGCAATTGCTTATTTCATTTCAATGATCATCCGATTTAGCATTTCCAGAAGCAGAGAATACATGGCAGATGCTGGCGCTGCAGAAATGACCCGAAATCCTCTAGCCTTAGCGAGTGCGCTAAAGAAAATATCACAGGATTCAACCATTGAATCGGTTAAAAATGAATCTATAGCTCAACTTTTCATCGACCATCCGGTGAAGAAAAAGAGAGGCTTTTCTTTAGACGGCCTTTTTGCGACTCACCCCCCTATTGAGAAAAGAATAAAAGTTTTAGAAGAATTCTAGATTAGTCTATCTTTTGTAACGAATGTCCCGGCAAGCTTATCGTGCCAACATTGTTGCTTCTTATCAAAAAAGCCCATAAAAAAGCCTAAGCCAAGGCTTAAGAATCCCGTTATTTTAAGTACGTTTCTTAGCAATGACTTTCCAAAACTAATTCGTAATCCTCGCGTATCACAAACTTTAATATTTAAAAGGTTCTTTCCGAACGATCCTTGTCTCCTTGAACTCTCCATAAAGACACTCATAAAGAAATGTATAGGAAAAATGGTTAAGGTTCCTATTAAAGTAAGCTGTAATCTGCTTTCATCTGATAAAAAAAGTAGAATCGGAATAAAAATAAAAATACAGAATATAGCAAAGGAAATTAAGAAATCGATAGCCCAAGCCAACAGCCGCATATCCATTGTTGCAAAATACTGTGGTTGTGTAGCTTCATAAGGTATGGATAACGAGTCGCTTAATTCTGCAATCTCACGCAGTTCTTTAAAATCCTTTGCGCCAGGTATTTTTACAAAATCAGACGGCTTCAATTGCATCCTCTCAAGCTCTTGAAAAGAAAATGGCCCCTCGGGCTTTCCATTAATGACTACAAAAAAGCCTTGTTCTGCTATTGACATCTATTCGTACCGAGTAACTCTAATTGAAGACAATCCATTTTCCAACTTTATTTCTATCCTTTTTAAGGATTCATTGTAATTATCACTTCGATAGGTACCGTTTTCCTGCTTGATAAAACCAGGGAATTTTAAAGACGAAAGAGCTGCGTCGACATAAATTACACAGGCAACTTGCTTGGGAATTTCAATATCAAGGGAGGACATTCCGCCTTCAAAATCAATTTTACTAATTTCTTCTGCCGGCATTCCCATTGCAACCTTGATCGAGGAAACTCCTCCATCAATCTCTAAGTTTCTTATTTTAAAAGATTTCAAATCAAAATCCGCCGTACCTGCACCTATATTTAAATTAACATCCCAAATCGGGGCTGGATTCAACTGGATAACAGCATGATTATTTCTTCCCAATCGCTTGCCCCTTTCATGCCCTTCCTTTTGCGTAAAATCCAATACTGCTTTACCATCTGTTAGAATACTAGAAAGAGCGAAACTGCTAAAAGAGCTACTGGCTTCAATATTAATTAACTTATCAGTTGCTTCAGAAATCTTATATCCAACTGCACCTCCGGATATGTTTAATTCTGCAAAGCTTACGTTCTCGTCATAGTCGCGCGACAGTAAGGACATTTTATTTGTTTCGGTTACTGCTTCTTCTTCGCCCTGTGTCAAACTCCACTTGGTCCCTGATGATTTTAAACCTTGATAAGCAAAAAAAATCAGAACAATAACTGTGGCCATAATCGATAAAATTTGGCCTTCCATCTTTTTAGGAAGTAAAATATTGATTCCGATAAGAATAATTAAAACAGGCCAAAAATAAACTACCGCGAACCAGTCGAAAGTCAGAACATTTAAATTATCAAGTAAAATAAATACTCCTATAAAAACAACGACCAAACCGAAACTTGTTTTACCTAAATTCATGTGACGATAGTTTAATAGTTTTTGAATTAGAAAATCTTTATAGGTCTTATAACAACTTCTTCAATATTTGCGCCTGCACTCAACGATAGGCAAGTCAATATCACTTTAGCTATATCTTCAGGTAATACAAATTGCTCTGCTGGCACTTCCGTACCTTCCCACGAACTTGTCAACGTTGAGCCAGGGATAATCTCCGTAACTTTTACACCAAATTTACGCAATTCTTCCCGTAAAACTTTGGTGAGTCCTGTCAAAGCGAATTTTGTTATTGTATACGCGCCCGCTGCCGGAACCGGATCACGTGATGCAATTGACGTAATATTAAAAATATGTCCTTTTCCTGCGTCTCTCATAATCTTCCCGAAATAACTAGACAGGTAATGAGGTGTATATAAGTTAACCTGCATGTGCTCATTCAAAACATTTGGCCCTTCTTTTAACAGGGATACCCGCTCATAAATCCCAACATTATTGACTAAAACGTCCAAAACAGGAAAACTACTTTCTACCCATTTCGCTAATTGTTCCACTTCTTTCGTATCGGAGAAATCACAAGCTTTCAAAAACACTTTAACCGAAGGGTTCTTTTTTAATATTTCATCCTCCAATGCTTCCAAGTCTTCTATGTTTCGGGCACAAATCGCTAAATTATATCCTTCTAACCCTAAAGCAAGAGCGATCGCACGACCCATTCCTTTACTTGCACCGGTTATCAAAGCCGTTTTGTCATTTTTTACATTCATACAGCGAATCTTTTCATCAAACTTAGATAAAATTGACCTTAATTCAAGAATCTATCTGAGGGATAATTTGCTAATTTGCATCACCAATTTATCTGCTAATTAGGATAAGTGGCCAAACGGGCTATTTCTGGCTTCAAAAAAAACCCTATATTTACGCAATCATAAACTTATACCTATGTTTTTCACGTATTTCGGAAGATACCTCCTACTCATGAAATCGGTTTTTAAAAAACCGGAGAAGTTTAGCATTTACTGGAAAGAAATTATCTTCGAGATGAACAGCATAGGAGTCGGTTCCTTAACCTTAGTTTCCATCATTTCAACGTTCATTGGTGCCGTAATGACCATGCAAATTGCATTTCAATTGGTATCCGACTTAATACCAAATTCTATTATTGGTTCCATTAACCGAGATTCAAGTATTTTGGAACTAAGTCCAACCATCACCGCATTAATATTAGCAGGGAAAGTAGGTTCTTCTATCTCTTCACAAATTGGATCCATGCGAGTAAGTGAACAGATCGATGCGCTCGAAATTATGGGAATAAATGCTCCCGGATACTTGATTTTACCAAAAATATTGGCGGGTATAACGATGGTTCCTTTACTGGTAATTATTTCTATATTTTTAGCGTTAACAGGAGGATTAGCAGGTGGAGTTTTATCGGGAGCTGTCACTGCAGCTGACTACATCGATGGAATAACCGATAGCTTTAATGGATATATCACGGCTGTTGCCATGGTAAAGGCCTTTGTTTTTGGTTTTATAATAACCTCTGTTTCGGCTTATCAAGGATTTTATGTTCGTGGAGGAGCTTTGGAGGTGGGGCAAGCGGGTACACAAGCGGTCGTGGTGAGCTGTATCAGTATCTTGGTCGCAGATTATATAATTACCGCATTAATGCTTTAAAAACGCAAATAATAATCAATAAATGATTGAAGTTCAAGACATCTACAAATCTTTTGGAGACAACGAAGTACTAAAAGGTATTTCCGCTCAGTTTGCGCCAGGTAAAATCAGCCTTATTATCGGTGGGTCCGGTTCTGGAAAAAGCACCCTGTTGAAATGCATGGTGGGCTTACATCATCCCGATTCCGGAAAGGTATTTTATGATAATACGGAGTTCACAAAATTAGGCTTTCAAGAAAAAATACCCGTCAGAAAAGACATTGGCATGCTCTTTCAAAATTCAGCCTTGTTCGACTCCATGACTGTAGAAGAAAATATTATTTTTCCCTTAGAGATGTTTTCTGAGTTAAGCAAAAGTGAAAAGGTGGATCGCGCAAACTTTTGTTTGGAACGCGTAAATTTAGCTGGGACGAATAAGCTTTATCCTTCCGAACTTTCCGGAGGAATGAAAAAACGAGTGGGAATAGCGAGAGCAATCTCGATGAATCCAAAATATTTGTTTTGTGACGAGCCAAACTCGGGCTTGGACCCTCAAACTGCGATTCTAATTGATGAACTTATACAAGAGCTAACGGAAGAGTACAAAAGTACAACTGTAATCGTTACCCACGATATGAATTCGGTAATGGGAATAGGCGATTACGTCCTCTTTTTATTTAATGGAATTAAAGCCTGGGAAGGTTCAAATAAGGAAATTATACATTCGGATGTGAAAGATCTAAATGACTTTGTCTTTGCCAGTCCCCTTATGAAAGTTGCAAAAAATAGTCTCTAGCTTAAAATTAACAAAAAACAAATTAACATGATGTTATCGCCCCATCAGTGGACCGATTATGAACTAATTGATTGTGGAGACTTTGAAAAACTTGAGCGGTTTGGCAACGTCGTATTAATTCGATCGGAACCACAGGCTAACTGGCCGAAAGCTTTGACACAAGCTGAATGGAATAGCCGTTGTGATTTCCTTTTTAAAAGTAAATCGACAACCAGTGGCGAATGGTTCAGAAAAAACAAGACAGCTCCTGATGCCTGGGATATCTCCTATAAAAACAAGGACATTGAAATCACGCTTCATTTAAAATTAACGGCCTTCAAACACGTAGGTGTTTTTCCTGAGCAAGCAGTAAACTGGGATTATATTTCCTCTGCATTAAAATCTTTCAAAACTAAAAAACCAAAAGTCCTAAACCTCTTTGCATATACCGGTGGTGCATCTTTAGTTGCCAAGGCCGCTGGCGCAGACGTCACGCATGTAGATTCTATTAAACAGGTGGTGACTTGGGCAAATAAAAATCAAAAACTTTCTGATTTAAAAGATATTCGCTGGGTTGTCGAAGATGCGTTAAAGTTCGTAAAACGTGAAATAAAACGGGGTCATACCTATAATGGAATCATTCTTGACCCTCCTGCTTATGGTCATGGCCCTAAAGGAGAAAGATGGAAACTAGAAAACCATCTAACGGAAATGGCACAAGATGTAATCAAACTTTTAGACCCTCAAGAACATTTCTTAATTTTAAACACCTATTCAGATGGAGTTTCTCCATCTGATATTCACTCGTTAATTTCAACCTCCTTCCCGCAAGTAAAAAATCTTGAAACAGGTGAACTCTATTTACGAAGCTTAACCAACAAAAAATTAATGTTGGGTTCTTTTGGAAGGTTTAAAAAACAGTAAACTAATTCCTATATTGGAGTCAAAAATTTAGTCTCATTCTAAAAGACAAAACGTATTAAAACCATCACAATGAAAACAACGAAAATGAAATTTGTCTTTGGAATACTGGCAATTAGTAGTACTTTTCTTATATCCTGCAACCAAAGTACAGGAAACGAAAAACACCTAAGCTCGGAAATCACAGATTCAACTGCTAATATTGAACCAGAAAGTTCAAAAGAAGAAACGTCTTTATTTCCCCCAATTGATTCTGCAAAATTCAGGGAATTGCATCAAGTGCTTGCAAATGGAGATACTACGGGAAAATGGCCAGCAGTCGGCGTGCCCATCCCCTTACCAGGAGCCATTCTTCCACATAAAAGAATCATTGCCTATTATGGAAATATCTATTCTAAAAGAATGGGCGCCTTAGGAGAATATCCACCCGAAGAAATGTGGAGTCGCTTAGATAAAGAAGTAAATAAATGGAATGAAGTGGATACTTTGATTGAAGCCATTCCCGCTTTACATTATATAGCAGTAGTGGCGAGTGATCAGCCTGGAAAAAGTGGAAAATATAGAAATCGTATGCCCTTTCACCAAATAGACTCAGTTTTAACCATTGCGAAAATGAGGGACGCCATTGTATTTCTAGATATTCAAGTAGGACTGGGTTCTTTGCAGGAGGAACTTCCTGAATTGGAAGAATATCTAAAACTACCACATGTACATTTGGGCATAGATCCTGAATTTTCGATGAAAGATGGTTCTAAACCGGGAAAAAGAATTGGTTCTTTTAATGCGGCTGATATTAATTATGCTACAAATTACCTTTCCGAATTAGTGAAGGAAAACAATTTACCACCTAAGGTGTTTGTGGTACATCGATTTACACAAGCTATGGTCAAAGACTATAAAGATATCAAAAGGACCCCGGAAGTACAGTTCGTATTGCATATGGATGGATGGGGACCTCCGGAATTAAAAAAAGGTACTTATCGCCACTTCATTTATCCTGAACCAATAGAATACACTGGGTTTAAAATTTTCTATAAAAATGACATCAAAGGAGCCCCTAATCGTTTGATCACTCCAGAAGAACTGTTAGCCTTACGCCCAATTCCGATCTATATTCAATATCAATAAATAATAAAGTATTTAAAAGTAAAAAGGGAGGAACGTTAAATTCTTCCCTTTTTTTGTTAATCGGATTAGCCTCCTAGAATAATCCAATCTGTCCACTATCATCTATATCTACATCATCTGGATTAGTAATCTCCAAACCCACTGCAGCCTTAGTTTTTTCGCCTCCAGCTTCAGTCTCCAATACAACTTCCTCTACATCCACCTCCTCTTCTTCTGTAGTAAGTAACTCAATATTTTGAACTTCGTGAACACTTAATCGGTTGCCCTGTGCTCGCATTCCTTTCACATCAATCATTTCTGTCAAATTCTGCTCGATGCACTCTTCAATATTAGATTTACCTTTTAAAATATCAATCTTAACAAGTGGATTAGACGCCGCGCTTAGCAAGATCATTTTGGAATCAGGAGCCTCATTAATTAATGAAACTCGACGTCCAAACGCTAAATCTTCAAATAAAAATCGTTTGACAAAATAGTTTTTGGTTTTACCATCCTGATGAATCATAGAAAATATTCGCTCCGGATTAAATTTCTCTATTCGAACAAGATTATTATCAAAGTGATTCGTAAGCTCAAATGAACTTAATTCATAACTGCCATCTTCATGGACAAGCAAAATCTTATCATCTCCATCAAACTCACCTAAATACTTACCACGTTCGTCTACATTTAAACGGCATAAAACTTCGTCGAACCAAATTTTCCTGCCGCTTAGTGTAGATACACCCTTTGATTTCAACGTTATTTTCCTCAAGGGATATTTACTTACAATATTCCCTTGGGATCCTCTTCCTTTAATTGCAATATCAGCAAAATCTAAGTCAAATTGAAGTTTCCTTAATTTAGAATGAGCTTTTAGTTGAACGTTGACAACTTCGGCTTCCCCATTTGGATTAACCGTAAAGTACCATACTTGAGACCCTTTACTTCCTTTCGTGAGATCGTATTCCCGGTCTCTCGTTACGCCTAATACCGCGAACCGCTTCACATAGGAAGTACCGGTTTTACCATCTCGGTAAATCATATTGTATATCGTACGCTCATCACCTTTGCGGAAAACAGCTACATGAAGGATGTCTTTTCCGACGAATACTTTATCTTGGACCTTTGTTACCAAAAACTTCCCATCTTCACGAAAAACGATAATTTCGTCAAGATCAGAACAATCGCAAACAAACTCGTCTCTACGTAAACCAGTTCCAATAAAACCGTCTTTTCTATTGACGTATAATTTAACATTCGCCAAAGCCACTTCAGAAGCGGTGACTTTTTCAAAAGCACGCAACTCTGTTTTCCGTTCGCGCCCTTTTCCGTATTTCGTTCTTAGTTTTTCAAACCATGCGATAGCATAATCGGTAAGATGTTTCAGGTGATACTTTACTTCCTTCACATCGTTTTCCAAGGCTTTCATTTGTTCATCCGCTTTTTTTACATCAAAACGGGTGATACTACTCATCGGCTTGTCGATGAGCTTCTTATAATCTTCAGGAAGAATCTTACGATAAAATTGCGGAAAGAAAGGTTCAAATAATTGATCCAATACTTCTACCACATTTTCAAAATTCCCAGCATTTTCATACTTAGAATCCTTATACATTCCCTCTTGAATAAAGATTTTTAAAAGAGAGCTGAAGAACATCTTCTCCATTAGGTCACTCAAGCGTATTTCCAACTCCAACTTCAATAAACCCCTAGTATTATTTGTGTTCTCGATAAGAATATCGTTAACACTCATAAAATAAGGTTTATCATCTTTAATCACGCAGGTATTAGGGGAGATCGATACTTCACAATCCGTAAGGGCATATAAGGCATCAATGGTTACATCGGGAGAAATTCCAGCCGCTAGATGAACAATGATCTCTACATTTTGGGCTGTATTATCTTCAATTTTCTTAATCTTGATTTTACCCTTTTCATTAGCAGCGATAACATTATCGATAATACTACCCGTTGTGGTACCAAACGGAATTTCAGTTATGGCTAAAGTTTTTCGATCTACTTCCTCGATTTTCGCACGCACTTTTACTCTTCCGCCGCGCATTCCTTCGTTATAGGTAGAACAGTCTGCATATCCCCCAGTAGGGAAATCAGGCAGTAAATTCGGTCTTTCCCCTTTCAATACTCCTATAGACCCGTCAATTAACTCGATAAAATTATGAGGCATAATTTTCGTGGCCAAACCTACGGCGATACCCTCTGCTCCTTGTGCTAATAATAAAGGAAACTTAACGGGAAGGGTAACAGGCTCACGATTACGACCATCATAACTCAATTGCCAATTGGTTGTATCTGGATTAAAAACAACATCATTGGCAAATTTTGACAACCTAGCTTCAATGTAACGCGCCGCAGCAGCCGAGTCTCCAGTAATAGGATCACCCCAGTTACCTTGACAATCTATTAATAGATTTTTTTGGCCAATTTGGACCATGGCATCTCCAATGGAAGCATCTCCATGTGGATGATACTTCATCGTATTTCCAATAACGTTAGCAGCTTTATTAAAGCGCCCATCATCCATCTCCTTCAAAGAATGTAGAATACGACGCTGTACAGGCTTAAACCCATCATTGATATGGGGCACAGCACGGTCCAAAATCACATAGGACGCATAGTCTAAAAACCATTGTTCATACAAACCTGAAATTGGAATGATGTTATTGCTTATTTTTTCATTGCTGGTATTTTCATCCAGATTTTCATTCTCATTTATTTCGTCGCTCATTTATAGAACTGGTATTATAATTATAAATTAATTTTTGATTTGGCAGACAATCTAAACTTTCAAAAGTAGAATTCCAAAAAACTTTGCAAAAATACAAATGAATCTTGGCATAGCAATGGGAAAAGGTTTTCTAGGAATAAATGGCTATTTTTGTCTTTTATGCTATCGAGGCAACTCGCACTAAAAACTCTAATAAGAACAGAACCCCATGAAAAAAATTAATTTATTTTTTATTCTAATTTTAGGCTTACTGATCGCTTGTAATAATGACAAAGATCAAAAAACAAACATTTCGATTGATGACAATGCACTAAATAGCATCTCCAAAGATAGCTATATTGAACACATAAAAATACTTTCTTCAGACAAATTCGAAGGAAGAATGCCATTTACCGAAGGGGAAAAGAAAACCATTACATACATCAAAGATCAATTTGAAGAACTAGGTTTAAAACCTGGGAATAACGGGAGTTTTTTTCAAGAAGTACCTATGGTTGAAATAAGCTCTATTCCGCCAAAGACACTAACAATAAGTGGAGAAAGTGGAAGTTTATCATTGACACATTTAGATGATTTTGTAATGGGAAGTCGTCGCCAAAATAATGTGGTTGAAGCAAAGGATAGTGAGTTGGTATTTGCAGGTTTTGGAATCGTTGCTCCTGAGTACGATTGGAACGACTATGAAGATCTGGATGTGAAAGGGAAAACCGTTGTCGTTATGATAAACGATCCCGGGTATTACAACAAGGATTTATTCAAAGGAGAAACAATGACTTATTACGGGCGTTGGACTTATAAATTTGAAGAAGCGGCTCGCCAAGGTGCCACTGGCATTATGATCATTCATGACACTGGTGCTGCAAGCTATGGCTGGAACGTAGTCCGCTCAGGTTGGACTGGACCACAGATGACCTTGGAATTTGAAGATAATGGAGCGTCATTAGCGGCATTCGAAGGTTGGTTTACAGCCGAGTCAGCAAAAAAAATGTTGGCTTTGGCAGGCATCTCTGAAGACATCCTCGAAGAAGCGAAAAAGCCTGGCTTTAAAGCGATAGATCTTAACTTAAAAACTGAAGCAAAAATTGAAAACCAAATTAAAAAGGATAAATCCCAGAACGTTTTAGCCAAGATTGAGGGAACCAAAAGACCAGATGAAGTGATTATCTATACGGCGCATTGGGATCACTTAGGTATAGGCGAAGCGATAAATGGCGACTCTATTTACAATGGCGCTATCGATAATGCTACTGGAATTGCAGCATTTTTTGAAATAGCGAGAGCTTTGCAGAATGCGGAAGTAAAACCTGAAAGAACTATTTTATTTCTCGCAGTCACTGCCGAAGAACAAGGTCTATTAGGTTCTGAATATTATGCTAGTCATCCTGTCTATCCATTATCCAAGACAGTTGCGAATATTAATATCGATGCATTAGGTGCGGGCGGATTGACACATGACATTAGTGTAGTTGGTTATGGCCAATCTGAATTAGATGATTATGCGGAGGAGTTTATACAAGCTCAAAATCGAAAAATAGCACCTGAATCCAATCCTTCTGCTGGCTACTTCTTTCGTTCCGACCATTTTAATTTTGCTAAAGTAGGCGTACCGGCACTCTATGCAGGAAGTGGATCGGATTATGTGGACACTTCTGCCGAAGCAAAAGAGCGAAGAGCATTCTTTGACGGTACTTACCATACTCAAGCCGATGAATTTAGCGCTGAGCATTGGGATGTTAGTGGGATTCTAGAAGATCTAAAATTCTTTACTAATATAGGTTACAAATTAAGTATGGAAACCACTTTCCCGAAATGGAAAGAAGGTTCTGAATTTAAAGACGCCGGTGAAAATAGAAAATAAAAACTCGACTTTAAATGCAAAAGCCTATCCTCCTAAAGGAGAATAGGCTTTATGCGTTTAAGGGATTTATTTCCTAATATAAGACTTACCAAAAGGCGTAAACGCCACATTCATCAGTTTAAAATGCTGCATTCCAAAGGGAATACCAATTATTGATATACAAAACAAAACACCAAAAACAAGATGGGTCAAGGCAATCCAGATACCAGCGAAAATGGCCCACAGGATATTGAATAATGTGTATAGGCATCCTGAAGACACTTCTTTATTTGTAAACTCGACGCCAAAAGGAGCCAAACTCACTACAGCCAATTTAAAACATTGAATTCCGAAAGGAATACCAACGATCGTAATACACAAAACAAGGCCGCAAAGGACGTATTCCAAAAACAAAACAAATCCTCCAAAAACAACCCAAATTACATTTCCAATCAAAGTCATAGCAGCATTATTAAGCCAAAACTGCTACATCTGTATCCAATTCCACCCGCAAATTATCAACGATATGCCTTTGTCTATCGGGCGTGTTTTTACCCATGTAATAACCTAGCAATGCTTGAATTTTATGATCTTTGGATAAGATGACGGGATCCAGCCGAATTTCTTTTCCAATAAAAAGACCGAACTCATCTGGAGAGATTTCTCCTAATCCTTTAAATCTGGTAATTTCTGGTTTAGATCCTAATTTATTGATCGCGTTGATCCGTTCTTCATCGCTATAGCAATAAATCGTTTCTTTTTTATTGCGCACTCTAAATAAAGGCGTTTGCAAAATAGACACATGTCCTGCTTTTACCAAATCTGGGAAAAACTGCAAAAAGAAAGTCATTAACAATAATCTAATATGCATGCCATCCACGTCCGCATCCGTTGCCACAACAATATTGTTATATCTTAAGCCATCTAATCCATCCTCAATATTCAAAGCGTGCTGAAGTAAGTTAAACTCTTCATTTTCGTACACCACCTTCTTTGTCAGGCCAAATGCATTTAGTGGTTTTCCTTTCAAACTAAATACGGCTTGGGTTTGAACATCACGAGATTTCGTAATGGAACCACTTGCGGAATCTCCCTCCGTAATAAACAGAGTTGTCTCTTGATGTCTCTCATGCTTATCGCCATAATGAACCTTACAATCCCTAAGCTTTTTGTTATGTAAAGAAGCCTTCTTTGCACGCTCATTTGCCAGTTTTTTGATCCCAGCGATATCTTTTCTTTCTCGCTCAGACTGCAAAATCCTTTTTAACAAAGAATCCGCAACTTCAGCATGTTTATGCAAATAATCATCTAGTGCTTTCTTTACAAAGTCATTAATAAAAGTCCTTACTGTAGGACCTTCGGGACCAATGCTTTGAGAACCTAGCTTGGTTTTAGTTTGAGATTCAAAAACCGGTTCCTGAACCTTAATGGCTATCGCCGATATTATAGAAGATCGAATATCAGCAGAATCATAGTCTTTTTTATAAAACTCTCGGATAGTCCTTACAATTGCCTCGCGAAAAGCAGCTTGGTGAGTACCTCCCTGCGTGGTATGCTGACCATTCACAAAAGAATAATATTCTTCACCATAAGCCTGTCCGTGGGTCAAAGCAATTTCAATGTCCTCCCCTTTTAAATGAATAATAGGGTAACGAATAGCTTCCACATCGACATTTCGCTCTAATAAATCTCGAAGGCCATTTTCTGAAAAGAATTTCTTACCATTGAAATTGATAGTCAGTCCCGAATTTAAGAACACATAATTCCAAATCATGTTCTCTACAAATTCTGAACGATAGGAGTAATTTCTGAAAATCGTTTCATCTGGAATAAACACTACGGAAGTACCATTACGTTGTGTTGTCTCTTTCTCTTCATCTTTTAGCAGGATTCCTCTACTGAACTCTGCAATGCGAGTCTTACCCGCACGATAAGCCTGTACAATAAAAGAACTTGATAATGCGTTTACCGCTTTAGTACCTACTCCATTTAGCCCAACCGATTTTTGGAAAGCCTTACTATCATATTTCCCTCCAGTATTAATTTTTGATACCACATCAACAACACTCCCTAAGGGAATTCCCCGTCCATAATCACGAACAGAAACTTTGGAATCGCTAACACTAATATCAATTGTTCGCCCTGCACCCATCACAAATTCATCGATAGAATTATCCATGACTTCTTTAAAAAGCACGTAAATTCCATCGTCATAAGCAGTACCATCACCAAGCTTTCCTATATACATCCCAGGTCGCAAGCGGATATGTTCTTTCCAATCCAGCGACCTTATACTGTCTTCGTTATAATTTGTCATTCTCTATTTTACTATTAATTATTCAGGAAAAATAATCGCTCTATCGGCCAAAATCATCTTGAAGACGCACAATGTCATCCTCATCCGATGGATTGTCAGGATCAGTATGTTGCCATATTTCAGCAACAACGCCCCAATCATCGAGGCCAACCAACCGATGTCTCTCTCCACATTCCAATTTTATTTCTTCGCCCGCCTTAAGCATATGCATCTCCCCTTCTGCATCGGTATCGCTAGTCACTACACCTACAGTACCCTGCACAACCTGCCAAATCTCTGCACGCCTGTGATGATACTGCCAAGAAAGTCTTTTACCAGGCTCAACGATCAAAATTTTAGGACTTAGTTTTCCAGATATTTTCAACTCTTGTACACTAATTCCATCAAAAAAGGTATTGGAAAATTGTTGTGCTTGATTTTCATCGATAACGAAAAAACCACCCCATGGACGAGTAGCGTCTTGATTTTCAATCGCAAATCCTTGATGGATTAATTCATTCTCAACAGAAGCAAACAGTTCCTTTTTTTTAATATCACTCATTTATTTAATTTTAGACGAAGATAATCTTTCATATTCATAAGTTGTAACAGAACCTGCCAACAATATAATATATGCTAAATTATTCTAATTTCTACAAAAATACTCAGAAATTAGCTTTTTACTAATTGTATTTCTATTTTAAGGAGCCTGAGTTATATAAGAATTTAAAAATTGGAATTCTAACAACGTATAATTCTTCAAAAAACAAAAAGCATGACCTCCACAATTGAACATAATAAAGCCTTTTTACAAGCCGCATCTTTCGTAAACCACACTGATAAGTCCGTCTTTTTGACTGGGAACGCAGGAACCGGTAAAACTACTTTCTTAAAATATATTAGTCAAAAGTGCCCGAAGAAAAAAGCAGTTGTTGCACCAACCGGAGTTGCGGCAATTAATGCTGGTGGAACTACTATTCATTCACTTTTTTGGCTCCCTTTCGGAACTTATATCGCCGACTACGAAATGGCATGGGATGCGCAAGAAGGGGGGATATACAACAAACAACGATTACTGGGTAACCTTCGTTTTAGAAAAGAAAGAAGAACACTAATTCAAGAACTCGAACTACTAGTTATTGACGAGGTTTCTATGCTTCGAGCGGATATGCTTGATGCTATTGATACGATTCTAAAATCAGTGAGAAGAGATGCTAGACCCTTCGGAGGACTACAAGTATTGTTTATCGGAGATCTATATCAATTACCTCCAGTAGTGAAGCATCACGAATGGGCCGTTATGCAAAATTACTATAAGAGCCCGTTTTTCTTTGATGCGCATGTCATACAAGAAGCGCAGCCAGTACAATTAGAGCTGACAACAATTTACCGTCAAAATGATCCCGTTTTTATCAGCTTATTAAATAATATCCGAAAGAATTGTTGCACACAAGACCAACTAATCAGCCTTAACAGCTACTATAACCCTGACTTTATTCCCAATGAAGACAAACCTTACATAACATTATGCTCCCATAATGCACAAGCCGATAAAATAAACAAAGAAAGGCTTAGCCAATTAAAAGGTACATCGCTAGTTTTGGAAGCCGCAGTAGATGGCAATTTCTCTGAATCTGCTTATCCCGCTGAAGCAAGTCTAGAATTAAAAGAGGGGGCTCAGGTGATGTTCATAAAGAATGACAAAGGCGAAGAAAGGCGCTATTATAATGGAAAAATCGGGGTTGTCAAAAAAGTAACAAAAGCTGAAATAATTGTAACCCTCCCCGAAGGAGGCCTCGATATTGTAGTAGAACGGGAAAAATGGGAAAACATACAATACAAGTTTGACCCGAAGAAAGATAAAATCAATGAAGAAACCTTGGGAACCTTCAGTCAGTTCCCCTTACGATTAGCCTGGGCCGTTACTATACATAAAAGTCAAGGACTCACCTTCGACCGTGCTATAATTGATGCAGGTTCCTCTTTTGCAGCCGGACAGGTTTATGTCGCTTTAAGTAGAATACGAAGTTTAGAGGGCCTTGTCCTAAGATCAACCATTAGCGAAAATAATATCTATACAGATAATGAGGTACAAAGCTTTTCTGAATTAATAATAAAAGACAAAGAAATTGACTCGATCCTAGAAAAAGCACAAGAAGACTATTTAATGAATACACTCTTAAATACCTTCTTATGGGAAAAATTAATACAGCGAACGAACACCTTGAGGGATGAAATTCAAACAAAAGCTATTCCCGACAAAGACCAAGCTTATTTGCTTATTAGCAGCGTTGCCATCGCCACAGATATGCATCGCGAGGTAGCTAATAAGTTTAGGAACCAACTAAGAATACTCATACAAGACCCTGCAAACGTTTCCTATCCCAATATAAGTAACAGAACTCAGAAGGCGGAAGAATGGTTCGTCGCTAAAATGAAAAAGCAAATCATTGATCCATTAGAATCCCATATTAAAGAATGGAGAATAAAGAAAAGAACAAAGAAATACATTGACGAACTTAATACTTTACTAACAGATTTTAAACGTAAGAAAATTCAAATCAGGCATACAAGCGACCTTGCAAAGGCCTTGGCAAGTGGAGACCGAGTGATCGATTTATTGCAAAAGATAGAAAGTAAAGCCCCAGAAAGTAGTCATGTAACAACTGAACCAGAAGCTAAAATAAGTTCAACAAAAGGTCAATCACAAAAAATTACTTTGTCTCTTTTCCAAGAGGGGAGAAACATTCGAGAAATCGCGAAAGCAAGAAACTTAACAGAGGGAACGATCCAAAGCCATTTAATATCGTTTATAGGGACCGACATAAAAGCAACGGATTTGCTAGAAGCTGATAAGCTAGAAAAAGTTTTAAAAATTATAAAAGCGAATCCCGACAAAAACACTACAGAATTAAAACTGCTATTAGGGAAGAATTATAGCTATGCTGATGTTCGGATTGGTCAAAGGGAGATGGGCAGTTAGTCCCCACCCCTTGTAATCAGTAGCAGCTATTTAATCACGCGTTCTCGGCATCCGATAAGCCAATAGGATTGGTTACCATTTCATACAACTAAAAGCCACTGTAGCTGGTTTTAGGAGGACGGTATACGCCTTTCCTGAAAGGAAGCTCCTCTGCAGCATACCCGCCAAAAATGCCATAAACAAGAAAGCCCCTCGGTTTTCACCAAGGGGCTTCTTATAAAATTGGGCGCCGACCTACTCTCCCACATGTTATTGCAGTACCATCGGCTCT